>Ga0302324_100000116_pt1 | contig 200262 bp, 190 predicted proteins | sample Palsa_T0_1_FD_201949 | JGI IMG/M metagenome (GOLD analysis project Ga0302324, IMG submission 201949) | Peat permafrost microbial communities from Stordalen Mire near Abisko, Sweden - Palsa_T0_1 | ecosystem: Environmental > Terrestrial > Soil > Palsa > Peat permafrost | place: Sweden: Abisko...
TCGTTCGGCATACAGCACCGTGTGAAAGTGGCACACGGATAATCTGTATCTCATCATCGAGAATCACTTGCAAGAATAATTTGCAAATCACTAAAAATAATCAGAAAGTTGTGGGTAAATGAAAGGCTCAGTTACCGCTTACGCTCCTCCGAACAGCTCGACGAGAAGATCGCGCAGCTCGTGCTCACCCTCGAAGAACTCGAAGCGCGCGAGGCGGCATTACCGCCCACGGTGACCGCCGCCCAAGGACGTCGCGCCATACTCATAAGTTTTCGCAGTGTCCGCGTTCATCACCGGTGACTCACCGACCTGGGTGGCCACGGACAACCTCGCTTGCGCCTCTATTACGGCGAAGGTTCCACGATGACATCAGGGATCCTCAGCCGACTTGTTATCGAGCATCATTCTCCGGTGCTTGAAATAAGTAGGCCGCCCGGTAATCGGGCGGCCTTGCGCGAACGGGTGTCCTCAGCGCAGCGCAGCAAGTTCGCCCCTAGATTGCAACTTGACCATTCCAGCTCTCAGTTCGCCCACGATTTTTTTCAGATCACTGATCTCTGCGGCTTGTTGCTGTACCTCATTGAGTAACATGGGGGCAAGCTCCTCGTAGTGCACGCCCTGTATTTTTCCTGTCGAATCGCGAATCACAAGTTCCGGATACACCTTGTCGACTTCCTCTGCAATCAGTCCATATTGAACCACGTCATGCGGATCGCTTTTGAGGCGGAAGGTCACAGGCCTCAGAGCCTGCAGCTTCTTCGTACTGGCGCCCATCGAGGCGATGGCGGTTTTATAGCGCTCCGAAGAAGCCTGCACGCCGAGTTGACCTGACGAGGTGACATAGACCGCAGCGCCGGTTACCTGCGTTCCCGTGATGCCAGCGATATAGGTGATCGTTTGAGTCCCTTCAGTGCCGAGTCGAATCGTCGCCTCATCCCCGCGCGCACCTTCAGAACCAATCTCAATGTTGTAACTCCCAGTCGCGTAATAACCCGCTTGATAGCCCATCGCGATGTTGCTCGATCCGGTGGCGTTCGAATACATAGCCTGATAACCAAAGCCGATGTTGTTGTTACCGATCGTGGTTGACCGGAGCGCCGCGTAACCAAACGCGGTATTACCCGTGCCGGTCGTATTATCCGGAAGTGAATACGCGCCGAACGCCGTGTCGTAGCCGCCGGTCGTGTTGGCCTCGAGCGAGTATGCGCCGACCGATGTGGTGAAGCCGCCGGTCGTATTGGAAGAGAGTGTGAGATATCCAACAGCGGTGTTGTAATTACCGGTGGTGTTGTACTCAAGCGCGCCCGCGCCGGCGGCCGTGCCCCCGTTGCCACTTGTATTGTTGTAAAGCGCACCTTCGCCCAACGCGGCGTTGCCACTGCCTGTCGTGTTAGATGTAAGGGAATATGCTCCGAGTGCGGCATTGTCATTTCCATTCGTATTTGTATACAGCGACCGGAACCCAGCGCCCGTATTCAGGTTGCCCGCGGTATTTGCCTGAAGTGCCTGAATGCCGACCGCAGTATTGTCGTCACCGCTGATGTTGTATGCCAGGGCATTGAAACCGAATGCGGCGTTGTCCGTCCCCGTGGTATCGAAGGCGAGTGCACTGCCTCCAAACGCCGTGTTTTGATCCCCGGTTGTATTGTAGTAAAGAGCGCCATAGCCAGCGCCCGTGTTGTTGACGCCTGTTGTTAGGCTAAAAAGTACTCCCGAGCCCATTGCAGTATTGAAATTGGAATCGCTCGCGACAGGGTCGGGCGGCTGCGTCGCGGAGGCGAAACCGCCGGCGCAGATTAGTGTTGCAACAATAACGCATCGATCCGCTGGAAATATTCTCATTTCTATCTCCCGTGAATTACTTTTTTAGACCAGTAAACTTCCGAATAGCTACATGTCCTCCTTTACGAATTTGGATCCTAGAGATTCTGCCTCACGGAGCAAGGCGCCTTCCAGCCACCGCTCTAAGCCCGCCTGAAGGTGTTCGCTGCGCCAATGCTCCACATTATCAGTGCCAGCAGGACGACCTGCAGCGGCAGCCGAAGAATCAACGCCCAATACGGCACCGTGAACAAGTCGTAGCGCCGCAGCATGTAGACGTTCGCCGGAGTAATCGCAAGTGTCAATAGGAATAAACCAAGCCCGGCAATTCGTCGCGTCGGGCGAAGCAGTATCCCGATGGCTCCCAATAACTCGAACACGCCGCTAACCAGAACCGCAACCCGAGGAAACGGGATGTAGGGTGGCACGATTCGCATTTCGAGATTAGTTGCGGCGAAGTGCGCTACACCGCCGATGAAAAACCACAAAAAGACGAACCCTAATCCCACACGTTTTGCGAGGGGGACTTTCGTAAGTGCATTTGCGAGATCGACGGCCATAGGGACACATTCTGCGACCTTGCCGGTCCGGCCGATTACCGCTTTTTATATTGGTTGTAATCGTAGGAAAGCATGATCTCGTTAGCCTTGCGTCCACAGGTCGGAACCGAGCATTGATAAACAGCCTCTTTTTTTCTGTCGTAGGTGAGAAATTCCATTTTTCCCGCGCAAGTCTTTTGCCCATGGCTGTCAGGATGGGAGCAATCATAGTAGTGCGGATCTGGGTGGGGTTTCATGGCCTTGAGCCTCCAGAAAACACGGCGCTCGAAACTCGCGGGACTCGCCGAGATGCTCTCCCGAAGCCGCATTATAGCTCACACACGAGCTGCGCGATCGCCAGAGAACGTTGCTCAAGTTGCGATTGGGGCGGCGCAAGTGCAAACACGCCGGACGCCTAACGCCCGAGAAATTGCGCAAACGCCTCGGCGTCAATTTCCGACTGCGCAAGCTGAAAGATCGGTTACGCTGCGAGCGCTGCAGCTTGTGATTCCCTGCACTCGCTCGGCGTCGATGAATCAGGGGCACAACTCAGAGTCGCGTTCCGAACTATGTCTGCTGGAACTTCCAAGTCGAAGCACTCAATTTTCGGCGCGCGTCTTGAGTGCCTCGTTCATGGCAACGAAGCCATCTTTCGTACCACGATCTAGACTTGCCTTAGCAAATCCCACCAATAACCCGCTAAATTGTTCTCCTTGCGTAAAGCGCACTCGTCCGGGTCCACTCGCCGCCATCTTGAAGTAGTGCTCTCCATCGAAGATGCCGGGCAAAAGAAAGCGACCAAGCCAGCGCAGCTCGGAATTCGGCGCTGCGAGCAATACGGTCGGGCGAAATGTCATTGCTCTACCGCCCGCCGGTTGAATCGACACCGCGAGACGCTGGCCTTCCTCGATTTGCCCCGTTATGGAGCGGATGAACGGATTCCAACTCGGGTATGCGGAGAGATCCGTCAATATGGACCACAGCCGCTCCGGTGTCGACGCAATGTCAATTTCCGTTTGAATTTCGTGCATCAGATTCCTTGAATACGTTATGAAGCCGTCCACGGGGCAGCTCGCAGTGCTCGTTGCACCGACCAGGCACGCTTTCACCGGTGGATTATTCTGCGCAGAGCATCTTTCCGTGCCGAGCAGGCAAGGCACAGGTTTCCGCTCTTTGGCCCGATTGATTTTCTCTTTTTGAAAGGCGCCAGCCGAAGAAACCGGGTCGCCGGACGCAACAAGAGCTAACGCGCACGCGACGACACAAACGGCAAGCAACAGGGATACTTTCATAAAGCTACCTCCTGACTCTCCATTTTGCGGATTATACGCCTGCGGGGCATAGTCGATGAGGCAAGTCTCTACTTGCCGGAGAGGGAATCAATGAGGTCCGAGGCGCCTTGTTGGTATGAATCAACGTACGCAGTGTCGCCGGCCGCAGTTCTATATTCATGCCAGCAGGCCCAAGCGAGATCACGTTGATGCCGCGCGTCACGGCCCAGGGGACCGCATCGACGTTCGGTGCGCCGTACCAGAGTGGCGGATGCGGACGTTGGACTGGCTTTGCGACTGCCAAGTAGTCCTTGAATTCCTAGAACCGGCCGTCGAAGTTCAGCACCTCTGCTTCGCAGGCGTGCATCAGGACCGCGAATGCCTCGTGGTACATCGCCTGCGCCGTGGCCGGATCTATCCCATAGCGCTGATGCTCGAGCAGCGCCCCACCGCGACCAACGCCAAGCTGCAACCGCCCTCCGTTCAGGTGGTCGAGCATACAGATCTCCTCGTAAAGCCGCAGCGGATGATGCAAGGGGAGGACGTAGACCAGCGGACCGAATCTGATCCTCCGAGTCCGCTGCGCCACGGCGGCGAGAAACACGCTCGGAGACGGCGCCATCCCGAGCCGTGTCGAATGATGCTCTGCGACATGATAGGCGTAATAACCCTCGGCTTCGAGTACGCTGATGAGCTTCAGCCGATCCTCGAGCTGCTCACCGAGCGATGTCCCATTGTGATCAAGATGATCGAAGACGCCGAACTGAAGGCGTATCATGATCGATATGGGACGCCACGATGAGTGAATGCAAAGAGCCTATGAACTGACATTGTGATCTGAGCCAAGCGTGACATTGAAGTGTTCTAGTCAAACAGGATGTAACATGGCAAATGCAAATGACCCGTCATCGGTGCAGTCCGAAACAAGCAATCCAAGCAATGGTCTTCTGGTTTTAGCGATTATCCTAACCGTTCCGGCAATTGCTCTAGGCCTGTTTGTCGTGTCCAGCTTGCTTTTTCCCGGACGGTGCGGAGATTTCTCCGGTGCCGCCGCGTTGACGTTGGTGCTATGTGCGCTGTTCAATTTCCCAATTGGCATAATCGCCTTAACAGTTGGGTTGCGTCGCAAGACTGCGCCGCAACGACTCCGTAAAACCTGCATCGTGGCAGGTCTCTTGACGTTAGGGTTTCCGGTTTTAGGCTCAGTGCTCCTAGAAAGTTTTCCCTGCCGTTGAGAATCGGAGGCTCATTCGAACTCCATCCTCCGAAATACTTAGTTCGGCATCGTCTTGAGCGTCTCCCGTATTGCCACCAGCTCATCACGAATCTTCTTAACTTCAGTAACCGCCGCGGCACTTGCTATCGAGGGCATGAGCTTGTTTATGTATGAGACGGATTGGTCAGCGGAGATCGTCGCCTGGTCCACCCTTTGAATACTTGTAGAGCCGGATCGAAGCTCCCATCCGACTGCTTTTGGGCTGACTGCCACGTCGCCAGGCACAACATCGTCGAGATCACCAGTGTGTGTCGTTTCATAACTGCCCTTTGGCTGTTGGCTGCCGATCCTACACCTGCGGCGCTCCAGTTTTATCAGCCGCAAACTTCAGCCACGCCTCCCATATGATTGCAGATACCTCTTCGTATCGCCCGATCTCCCCGGCATCCTCTTTGCCAAACCACCGGCAAAACTCTTCGTAGATGACGACCTGAACGTCGTCAGAGCTATGAGCAAGATGGAGTCTCGGAAGAATTGTTCCGGCCTCCGGATCATACTCATCGATGTTCCCGCCAAAGTTGACGCCCACGGGGTCTGCAGCAAACAGCGCCGCAGAAACTTCGTCAAATAGAGAACCATACTTGAGCTTAAGATTATCGCGTTCGGAGTTCATGATCTCGCGTGCAGCCCCAATATCCTGGCAATTGCTCGCACCCTCCGCAGTGGTCTGTCAGGGCGGCGAGAAAATCGAAAAATAAGCTCGGCGTAAAGGATCTACATGTTTCGCCGGCAGAGTTCTGTTGGGCTGACCGTTGCCATAATCGAAGAATACGCTTGTAGGATCCGAGTCATGCGGGGTTTGGCTCGCCCCATAGGCAGCATGGATCATCTCGTGCAGCAACACTTCGTTTCCAGACGACTTGATTTGGGTATTGATCAAAATATAAGGCAACCAACCAATGCCGTTGTTGGCCGGGGAAGCGGTTTGTATTGTGGATCCGAATTCAAAACCGGAGCCGTGCGTGTCATCAGTTTGTCGCTTGCAAAATATGACTGGAATGCCGCGGCCGTTAGGGACGGCGTTGTGGGCCAGTCCACGTACTGTTCCCGGATCTCCAGGTCCATCGAAGACGGCGCCAGTGTAGGCTAAGATTCGAGGCGCGCCCCCAATCCCACCTGTTGGGAAGATGTCGATTCGCATCTGCACCGGACCCAACAGTGAGTTTGCAGTATCGATGTACGGTTGCAGCATCGACGCATACGTGGCGTCGCTAGTTGCGAAGAGAGCGACAGTGAGAAGATTCAAATTCGCCGCCCCTCGGATGGATGTTGCGCCACTAATACTGCGAAAGTGTGGCGGGTGTCAACCGGCAGTTACTTTGCGATGCGCCCGCCCACGATCGTATCGGCGATATGCAATCTCGGCACGGGAGGCAGACTACGATAGCGTTTTGTACCCTCGATCTTCGTAATCAAAGCCGACAATTTCACGTCGTGCTTTGTCGGCGTTTGGCGCGGCCGCGTAATAGCCGCGAATTTCCCGGATGAGTTTCGATGCTGGATCAAATTCGTACAACTCATAGCCGCGCAGAATGCGGTCGCTCTGGTGAAAGATCCTCGACCACTCGACGGCAGCCGCCCATTGCTCGACGTCGCTGAAGATTTTATCGATGAAGAACTGACCTCCGCGATTGCGTAGGTCCAGAGCGATGGCAGCGCCGATCGCGGCGCCATCGAGAAGTGGAGGCCGGTGCGGGAAGTAATGCACGCCACCTGGAGCGAAGCAGGCTGCGATGGCGTTCGCATCCTGGCCTGCAGGCTTCGAAGTAAGCGCTGACCATCTGCTCCATTTTTTGCGCTACCGGATTCATCGCCATGTTTGTCATTCCTCTGTGATAGGAGAATGCCAGTGCTCCCCTTATTCCGCAGAAACCATTCGGCTTGATGGTCACCTCGAAGTCAACCGGAAGGTTCGCGGACGTCCGGGTGCATTCGGCACGCGACATTTCTCCGCCTCCCGGACTATTATTCCTTTCTGCTGGCGGCCGTTCAGCGTCATGCGTGGCGTCGGTCCGTAACTTTTGCTCCGTTTCGATTTGATGATGGACTACACTGGACCGAACCTTCGAAGGAGACGTGAATGGCGCCTAAAATACCTCCGGGCGTGGGCCCGCAGTACCCTCAAGTCGTGGTTCTTGTGGGCGCCACCGGCGACCTTGCCCGGCGCAAACTCTTGCCGGGGCTGTTTCATCTGGCAAGCGCAGGCTTTATTCCCGGCTGCCGGATCATTGGTGTTTCTCTCGATGATTTGGACGCCGATGGCTTTCGCCGGTTCGCGCGCGACGCGCTCACCGAGTTCTCTACCCGCAAGGTAGCCGAGGCCGACTGGGACGAGTTTTCAAAAAGCCTTCAATATGTTCCCTTGACCTCCGGTGCCGCCACGCTGCGAGCGGCGGTGCTCGAGGCGGAGAGCAGTTTCAATCGGGAGAGTCGCCGGCTGCACTACTTGAGCGTGCCGCCCAATGCGGCATTGTCGGCGGTGCGCCTGCTGGGAGAGGCCGATTTGGTCGACCGCTCCCGGATCATCATGGAAAAGCCATTTGGCACCGATCTCGCAACTGCAGTCGAGTTGAACAGCAAACTCCACGAGGTATTCGCCGAGGAGCGGATCTTCCGGATCGATCATTTTCTCGGCAAGGAAGCGGCGCAAAACATTCTCGCCTTCCGGTTTGCCAATGGACTGTTCGAGCCCATCTGGAACCGTAATTTTATTGATCACGTCCAGATCGACGTACCGGAGAAGTTGGCCCTTGGTAAGCGTTCCGGCTTCTACGAGCAAACCGGAGCCTATCGAGACATGGTGGTCACTCACCTGTTCCAGATTCTCGGGTTTATGGCGATGGAGGCGCCGACGTCGCTGGAACCGAAACCCATCAGCGAAGAAAAGAACAAAGTCTTTCGCAGCATGCTGCCGATCAAGCCCAGCGACGTGGTTCGCGGCCAATACACAGGATATCGATCGGAGGAGGGTGTCTCCGCCGACTCGGATACGGAAACCTTCATTGCCTTGAAATGCTACATCGATAATTGGCGTTGGGCCGGCATCCCCTTCTACCTGCGAACCGGTAAGCGCCTGGCCGAGGGGCAGCGCATTATTTCCATCGCCTTCCGCGAGCCGCCGAAGAGCATGTTCCCAGCGGGGTCCGGGGTCAGCGAACAAGGCCCGGATCACTTGACGTTCGACTTGGCGGATGCCGCGAAAATGTCCCTGTCGTTCTATGGCAAGCGTCCCGGCCCCGGTATGCGTCTGGACAAACTAAGTATGCAGTTCGCGATGCACGATACCGGGCATATTGGCGACGTATTGGAGGCCTACGAGCGATTGATCCTGGACGCGATGCGCGGCGATCCCACGCTGTTCACGACGGCCGACGGCATTGAGCGGCTGTGGGAGGTATCGAGTCCCCTGCTCGAGAGACACCCGCCGGTTCGCTTCTATGACCCGGGATCCTGGGGGCCCAACGCCATCCATCAGCTTATCGCCCCTCACGCCTGGCGTCTGCCATTCGAGAGAGCCTGGCGAAATCCGAACGCCGTTGGCAGCTGAGCTAACTTGCCGCGAGTCTATGGTTCCACGGAATGAGCGCCGCATGAGTGCAGATGGTTTCTCGAAAGCCCCCCATCCCGAGAAAGGAGCCCTCTTCGGTCCGCTCGAGACCAGGGTGCTCGAGATGATTTGGGGCGAGCGGCGGGCGGTGAGCGTTCGACATGTTCTTCATGCGTTCCCGGAACTTGCCTACACGACCCTGATGACGACTCTCGATCGGCTCTATCGAAAGAACGTGCTGACCCGCGAGCGGCGAGGCCGCGCGTACGTCTATGAACCGCGCTGTTCGCGGGATCAAATGCTGGGCGAACTCGCAGGGTTCCATGTCGCCGATCTCTTGGCCATTGCCGATGCCAGCACGCCGATTCTGTCGACGTTGGTCCAGGCCGTCGGCCGCCGCGACGCCGCTCTGCTCGACAAGCTCGATGCTCTCGTTCAGGCCGAGCGCTTGCGGCTCAAGACGGAGGAAAAGTGAACTTCGCCGAAACACTCGTCTTGGTGTTGGCGGCGGTTTACGGCCTCGCCGGGCTGCTGCTCTCCATCCTGGTCACCTGTATTTGGCACGCGGGGTTCCATCGGAGACGCGCGGCGTCCGGCGAACTCCTGGCGCTGCGCCTGCTTCCCCCCGTCGGTGCGGCATTTCTGACGCTGACCGTGACATTGCCCGCTTTCTTGATCTACGAGCCGGCACATGAAGCGGAGCAGGCCGGCCCCTTGCTCGCGGGACTGGTGATATTCGCGCTGATCACCCTCGGCCACGGTATCGTGCGCGCGTGGCACGCCGGTGCGGCAGCCGCGGCGCTGCTGCATCGCTGCGCCAGGAACAATCGCGGCCTTGTCATCGCGGAGCAGCCCGTCGATGTCATCGAGGTATCGGATCCGCTGGTCGCAGTCATTGGCGCATGGCGTCCGCGAATTGTCGTCGCACGCGGTGTGCTGGCGGCCTGCACCGATGAGGAGATTCGCCAAGTCGTTGCGCATGAAGTGGCGCACGTATCAGCCCGCGACAATGTCAAGCTGCTGCTGCTTCTCGCAAGTCCCGACGCGCTCGCCTGGGCGCCTACCGGCAAAGCCTTGATCGCGAGATGGCGAGCAGCGGCGGAGTTCGAAGCGGACGCGCGGGCGAGCGGTGCCGATCGTCGCAAGCGCGTCGCGCTCGCGTCCGCGTTGATCAAGGTGGCCCGGCTTTCGATCGGCACCCGGCATCAATTTCCGGTTCTCAGCATGCCCATCGCGTCGGACGATGTGGAAGGCCGTGTGCGCCGGCTCCTGGCGCCGCTGCGGCCCTCGCCGAGGACGCTGCACATACAGGTTGTGTTTGCCGGCGCGTGTCTGATCGCCGTTCTTGCCGTGCCGCTCTACGGGATCGTTCAGGAATTGATTGAAGTGCTGGTCGCGTTCGGGCGTTGAGCCGCCGCGGCGCCTTCAGAACGTATAGGTGAAGTTGACGCCGACTGAGCGCGGTTTCTGGTAATACGACACTTGCTGTCCTTCGCTGCCTGCGTATGCGTAGGTGAGTGGTCGCGTATCCGTTAGGTTCGTAACCCAAAGGCTCGAGTCCCAGCGCTGGGCGGGACTCTTGACGCCGATCCGCGCACCGAGCGAATGCCCGCGACCGAACGTAGTGGGATCTCCCAGGTAGGGGTGCTCCGCGCCGGTGTAATGGTCGTTGGCCTGCGCATACATTTTGAGGTTCCCCCCCGCCGCATGCTCATAAAGCACGAGCCAGTTACCGCTGAAGCTCGGTGCATCCGGCAGTATGTGGCCGACGGGAACCGGCGTGAACAGCGCGAGGCCATTGTCGTTCGTCAATGTCTCCGTCACCCGGGCATGAAGATACGTGGCGCCGAGATGGACCTCGAGGCCGCTTACAGGGCGCCATTCGAATTGGCTCTCGGCGCCGTCGATCCGCGAGCGCGGCACGTTGCCGAGCCCCGCGATCAGGGGCTGCGTCCCCGCGGGACCCGCCCACAACGAGAGACTCGACTGACGATCACGAATATCGGTATCGAAGAGCGCTGCATCGAATTGCAGAGAGTCGCGCAAGAATCGGCTCTTTAGCCCAAGTTCCGTGGTACGCACGTGCTCCGGATCGACATAGCCCCAATCCACGCTGACCTGTGCGGGCTGACCATAGTAGATCCCCGCCTTGTAGGCGGTCGCGACACTCGCGTACAGGAGAATCTTGTCTGTGAGATGGAAGTCGGGCTCGAGCCGATACGAGACGTTTTGATTCCAGCGTGATTCATCGAGCGCGGCGAGCACGGTATTCGGCACGATCGGCCCGGTGAAATTATTTGCGGCATAGGTCAAAAGGCCCGTCGGATCGATGGTCACGCCGCCGAAGCTCGCCTCATCGCGCGAGTAACGCAGCCCCGTTACCAGGGTCCATCGCGCCGACAGGTGCGTTTCCGCGTGCGCATAGAGCCCCTCCGACTGCTGCGTCTGAATGAAGTTTGTGGCCGTGATGGCCTTGCCTCCCTGCGTGATGTAGTCCGCGAGTCCATAGACGAACGTCCAATCGAGCGAGTCGCGGCAGTGGAACCAGTTCTGGGCGTACTCTGTCCCCACGATCCAATCCACCAAGCCCCCGGTCGGCGAAGCCAGTCGCAGCTCCTCGCTGAACTGTTGCTGCTGGAAATTCTTGGTCCAGTTGTTGTCAGCCGCCGGGTAGCCGTCGTAGTTGTCGAGACTGCGCGCAAAGAAGTCGTCGAAATCGCTGATCGACGTGAGTGTCAGGCCACCCAGGCGCAGGTTCAGGGTCGCGACCGCTCCCTCGCCGTTCTCGTCCTTGTACAGCGGCAAACCGCCCACTCGGACGAGCGTGCCTCCCGGGGGACTATCCAGGAGCCCCGCGGTCTTGAACGGCAGATTGGGTGGGACCAGAGCCTCGACGTTTGGGGTGGACGGCGAGGAGGGCACCGAATGGTCATACACGTAGTGTAGGTTCAGCAGCAGGTCGGCCGCGTCCGTCAGCCGGATGTCGAACAGCGCTCGGGCGCCGCCGCGATTGAGCTTGCCATACTTCTGATGTGTATCGATGTCCGTCTGATATCCCTCACCTTGCAGCGTCGCTGTCGCCGCGAGCCGGGCTTTGATGGAGTCCGTGAGCGGACCGCTGACCGCGGCCGTGACGTCGGTGGTCTCCCACCGGCTGTAGTCAAGATCGACGTAGCCCTCGAAGGCGTCCGTCGGCCGTTTGGAAATGATATTGATCGCGCCGCCCGCCGTGTTCTTGCCATAGAGGGTCCCCTGCGGACCTTCCAGGATTTCCACGCGGTCGACGTCATACATCGCCGCCGTGAGGAATCCCGGAAAACTCGCGAACACCTCGTCCAGATAGGTGCCGACACCGCTGCTGTTGTTCATGTTGAAGTCGTCGAGTCCGATGCCGCGGATGAGGAACAGCGGAGTGCTGTCGGTCGTCGCATTCATGGTCGACAGGCTCGGAGCGATGGTCGAGAGGTTCAACGGCTGCTGAATCCGCAGCGCCTGCATGTCCTCGCCGCTCATCGCGGTGATCGCGACACCGACATCCTGCACGTCCTGGCTGTGTTTCTGTGCGGTCACGACCACCTCCTCGAGAACCGTATCGGGTTCCGAGGCCGGGACCCTCATCGGCACGAGCAGCGCGGCCGACAAGACGCAGAGCCATCCGGTCTTTAGCTTGAGATCGCGAGTCCTATGCGTTGTCAGCACCGCGAGAAATCTCCATCGGCGAGGGAGTCGCGGCGAAGCATCGCGACGCGTTGGATGCAGTCTAGGTCGTCGGGTCGTCCTACTACCATCGATCGTAGCGATCGCCGAACGACGGGCTCCAAGGACAGCGCAAAGTTGCACACGCCGGGAAAATCAGCGACCCTTCAGGCGGCAAGACCTAACGGATGGAAGACCGGCCGCTGGCGGGTACCGCGTGTGCTTGGAGATCTCGAATGAATACCAGGGAACGGTTATTTCGCGCAACGCTCATCGCGGTATCAATGCTGACCGCCGGCGGCTGCCACAAGACGAGTGTGCATCTCGTAGCCGGTAACCCAAGCGGCAGTCTCAACACCCCCACATCGCTGGCGATCATGTTGCCCATCCTCAACGAGGGCGCGGGAACAGCCGAGAATGTGCAGGCGAGCTCCATCTCGCTTGCGGGAGCGACGCCGGCCGCGCCGGCGACGCTGCCGCAGGCGCTGGGAACCTTGCCCGATGATGGTTTGGCCAACCTTGCCGCGGTATTCACGGGCACGTTCCAAGCCGGCAACAGTTATACGGTCACTGTGGAAGGCTCCTTCCGCGACGCGGGACGCACTTACAAATTTGCGGTGTCCGGCGCACTGCAGATTCCTCCCGCCGCTCCGGGCACCGCAGCCTCGGGCTCGGACTCGTCCCCGGCCCAGACCGTCAATGGAGCGAACTATCCTCACCAGGAGCCGAACTTCCAGTGACTTTCGCGAGCGTCAGTTCCAGAGCCGCAGATTTTTCGGCAGTTCCACCGTATGAGCTTCGTCAGGATCGGCGCGCGCCGCGGCAGCGTTGCCGCCGGAGCCCGTGGCGTCGTCATCGTCGAACGCCGTCGGCGGCGGAACCGAGAGGGGCTGCGCTCCCTTATTCCGCAACAGTTCGTTGAGGGCCGGTAATTCCGCGGCCGTTAACTTCGAGAAGTCTGCGTTGATGTCGCTGAGCTGCGCGCGCAACGCTGCGGTATTCGCCAGCTGATACGCCGACGGCGGCCCGTCCCAAGACGTGATCGCGCCGTAAAGCTGGTCGGTATGCTCGCGCAGGCGCTCTTCACCGGTAATGGCGCCGCCTTCCTTGGTCGCGACGATCTTCTTTCGCAGCGCATCGAGCTTGGCGTCGAATCCCTCCAGTCCGGCGAGCATCGCGTCGCCGGCGGGCTGCTTCTGCGCCGCGTCCGCAACCTGCTCGCGCAGGTCGGCGATTTGCGCAAATAAAGCCGCCTCATCATTGAATAACGCATACACCTTCATGGCCGCATCGTACTGAGCGTTGCGATCCGCCAAGGTCCATTTGACGCGCGAATCGAGACCGACGGTGATTTTGGTCTCGTACGTCTTGCCGCTCTTCTGCATTCGGATGGTATAGACGCCGGGCGGAACTCGGGGTCCCTGAGTCCCGGCCTGCGCAAGCTGCGCCGCCGGCGGAACGTGCGGCGCTTTGATGTGCATGGTCCACACCACGCGATTGAGACCGCGGCGGGTGTTCGCCTGCAGTTCGTCGACCACGGTGCCGCTTTCGTTCAACACTTCGATCTCGAGCTTGCCGTAGAGGTGGCGCGTACGCTGGTAGTACGTAATGACCGCGCCCCCCGCCGGATTGTCCCCCACGAAGGCGGCCGCGCCATTCGGCCAGCCGCCGTTCGCCTCGATGCGCTGCTGCACGGGGCGCGCGGACACGAAAGCCGCATCCTGCGAAGTCAACGTCGGCGTCATATGGCGCAGCGGCGTCATGTCATCGACAATCCATATCCCGCGGCCGTGAGTGGCGAGCACGAGGTCGTTGTCGCGCGGTTGAATGGCGAGATCGCGCACGGCGACCGCCGGCATGTGGCCGCCTTTGAATTGCGCCCAACGGCTGCCGCCGTCGACCGAGATCCACAGCCCAAACTCGGTGCCGAGAAACAATAATTTTGGGTCAATGACATCTTCTTTGATGACGTGGGCGTAGCCGCGCACGCCTTTGGCATCCGGGGGCACGATCAAGGGTCTCCAGGTCTTGCCGAAATCGGTCGTCGTATAGAGATAAGGAGACATGTCGCCGAATGTGTGCCGGTCCAGGGCAACATATGCGGTGCCCGCGGCAAACCTACTCGCCTGGACCCAGCTCACCCACGAGTTCTTGGGTGCATTCGGCACATTGCCGATGAGATTGTCCCAATGCTTGCCGCCATCGCGGGTGAGCTGCAGATTGCCGTCATCCGTGCCAACCCAGATAAGTCCGGCCTGCAGGGGCGATTCGCTGATCGAATAAATCGTGGTGTGCATCTCAGCCGACGAATTGTCGACGGTAATGCCGCCCGCCAATTCCTGCTTCTGTTTCTCCGGATCGTCGGTGCTCAGGTCCGGAGAGATTCGCTCCCAGGTCTGGCCGTGGTCCCTGGAGCGAAACAGAAATTGCGCGCCGATGTAGACCGTACCGGGTTCATGGGGCGACAGCGCGATGGGCGTGTTCCAATTGAAGCGCAGTTTCGTGTAGCGCTCGAGGTCGACCGGACCGAGTCTCGGCTGGACATCGCGGGTCTCGTGCGTGCGCATGTTGACGCGGCCGATGGTGCCGCCCTGCGCCTCGGCATAGACATAATTTGCGTCGGACGGATCCGCAAACATCCAAAATCCGTCGCCGCCAAACATGTTTTCCCAACGCGAACTGGTGACGCCGCCGGGATAGGCCGAGTCGCCGACCCAGGAACTGTTGTCCTGCAGGCCGCCGTAGATGTGATACGGATCGGATTTGTCGATACTGACGTGGTAGTACTGCGAAATCGGCAAATTGTCCGTCTTCCACCACTTGTTCGCGCCGTCGAAGGAAATCCAGAGACCGCCGTCGTCGCCCGCGAACACATGTTTCGGATTGGCCGGATCGACGAACACATCGTGCACGTCGCCATGCATACCGACGAATCCGCCCACCGAGGCGAAACTCTTTCCGCCGTCCTCGCTCAAGATCAAAGTGCCGTCCGTCTTGTAGACCCGGGCGGCGTCCTTCGGGTCGACGATGAGGTTGGCAAAGTAGAACGGGCGCCACACCATCCACTGACTCTTATCGCCGCGCTCCCACGTTGCGCCGGCGTCGTGCGAAATGCACAGCGCCGAATCGGTCGATTCGACGAATGCATAAACCGTCTTCGCGTCGCTGGGCGCGAACGCCAGCGCGATGCGGCCGTACGGCTTCGACGGCAGTCCCTTGTTGGCCGCAGGCGTGAGTTCCGTCCAGGTCTTACCGCCATCCGCGCTTCGATAAAGGCCGCTTCCGGAGTACGCGTCCGGCCCGTCGCCGCCGGAGCGGAATGTCCAGCCCTTGCGGCGAAAGTCCCACAGGCTGGCGAGCAGCACATTGGAATTTTGCGGATCCATCGCAACGCTGCCGCAGCCCGTCGAGAGATTAGGTCCCTTGAGGATGAGCTGCCAACTGCCGCCGCTGTCGGTTGTCTTGTAAAGACCGCGCGCGTCCGAGTCGCTCCACAGCTTGCCCGGCACGCACGCGTAGACCGTGCCCGACGCGCGTGGGTCGATGATGATCTTGGATATGCGTTCCGAGTCCGGCAGACCGGCGTGTGTCCAGGTCTCGCCGGCGTCGGTGGACTTATATATGCCATCGCCGATCGAGACACTGTTGCGAGTCCAGGATTCGCCGGTGCCGACCCACACGTTCATGGGGTTCGACGGATCCACGGCGATGGCGCCGATGGACTGCACCGGCATTTCATCGAATACGGGTTTGAACGTGGTGGCGCCATCCGTCGACTTCCAAACGCCGCCGCTCGCCGCGCCGACGAACAGCGTGACTTTGCCGGATGCATCGGTATAGCCCGCCAAAGCGGAGATTCTTCCGCTCATGGCGGCCGAACCGACGTTGCGCGCGCCGAGACCCGAAATGGCGCCCGCATCCACCGTCGCGGCGCGTTCCTGCGCCATCGCCGTGTGGCCGAAGGCGCACAAAAGCACGCCGCCCAAGGCCGCTAGTTTAATTTGCATGACGTCCCCTAAGGTTCACTTGGCGGCGGCGGCGCCATCGCGCGCCGTCGGAAAGCGGAACTGCGATTCGTCCACAACGGCATTCACATCCGCCTTCTCATACTGCAACTTCTGCCGGTCGGTGGAGCCTTTGGGGCCCGAGGCTTGCGCGAAAGGGAAGTACGCGCCGTTCACGGTTTCGTAGTCGCCATAGTCGGTAACCGTCTCTCTCGGCACGCCGTGTTCGATGCGGCGGTTGATGGTGCGGATTTCGAGAAAATAATCTGGATCCAGATAGACGTAGGTAATGTCGCCGTTCGGCCGCGTTACCCGTAATTTATGCGCGTCGGTGCCATCGACATCCTCGATGCCCAGATACTCGAGTTTATAGTCCTTGGCTTTGTAGTCGACCAGCGCGCCGGCGAAATCCACGGCGTCCTCGCCCATGCCCTTGGCATCATCGGCGGAGAGTTTCTCCGGATCCTTGCGGCCTTGAAAGGGGTTGATCTGCCAGGCCTGGGTTCCGTCGTAGGCCTGCACCTGGGTAAGACCCTGCAGCTCGGCTTCATAGCGGACCGAGCTTGGACGTTTGATCACGGCGACGTAGTCGAGCTTGGTGCTGTCGCCGTTGATCAATAGCTTGCCGGAGAAACGCAAAGATTGGATGGCGTGAATTTTGTCGATGCCGCCTTTCGCTTCGATGTTCTTCGCGACCAGCTCGTCGGCGGTGAACGCCATGGCCGCGGGAGCTGCAAATACCATGAGCGCGGCCAAGATTCGGTGCATACAACCCTCTTCCAGCGTTGAAAATCCGGAGCAGATTGTAGATCAATCGCGCCCGCTGCGCTCTTCGCGCATCCAGTGCTCCCACTCGCTCCGCAATAACCCATATCCACTCCCTGAAAACACGATTCGTCGGAATCTGATCGCGGGCATCCGGGCGCCGATCGACACTGTCTCCACGGAGAAAGCAACAAGTTGCCGGACCCGAAGCCCGAACCAACTCGCGACCCCAAGGAGACCTCCATGAACAGCTCAATCACTACGCAAACCCGCCACCTTGTGGCCGCGCTCTCCACCAGCCTGCTTCTCTTGAGCGGCATGCATTCCGCGAGCGCCGAGGATGCACCTGGGACGGTATCCCGCAACAGGGGAATTTCGCTGACCGATCTCGATCTATCAACGTCCGCCGGAGCGCAAGCCGCTCGCGAGCGCATTCAACAGAAGGTGAAGACGCTCTGCTTGCAGCTCGGGGACGAGCTCGACCTGTCGCGCCGGGCTACCTATCTCGAGTGCGTTGACAAGGCGACGGCGACCGCGAACGCGCGCTTGGATGCTCTGCTCCATCGAGCAGACAACGTCATGACGGCGGCCACTCGTTAGCAGAGCCGAGATCAGAGCTCGACGGCACCCGTGACCTGGGGCCGTCGAGCTTTTTTTTGCCAGGTCGAAATCAGCAAGAAGCCATTCCTCCCCGAGCCCTCGCTCCGCCTTCGCCGCCGTTCGGGCCCCGAATTCGCGGTCTCACACCCGAAAAGGACAGTTTCGTCGGAAATAAACGGTGCCCTGCCGAGATCTGCGCCATTTTTCCCCTCACCGCGACCGATGTGGCCACGGACGAACCACCAACGAACTTAAGGGGAAATATCATGGCAAGAAATTCTCTTTTGATGCGCTCCAGTAAAGCGCTGCTGACCAATGTTGCGTTTGCCGTTCTCGGCATCGCACTGATGCAGGCCTCGCATGCAGGGTGCGGCCAATACGACCCGCCTTCGAAGAGTGCGGTCGATTGGCGATCGTCGTCATCCGGCTCCCCGCGGTTCATCCACGCGGATTACCGGGTCGAATACCGGCTGGTGGACGATGATGACTGGTCGGGTTGGCACGAACACGCCAAGCCGCCCATTACGGGCCTCTGGTACTTCAAATATCTGAGCAAGGGAAACACCGCGCTGGGCATTCCCGACGGCGCCACCTTGGATCAGGGGAACACCATCTGGTTCGCCGACGGCAATGAGATGACGAGTTCGGCTATGCGCGCCCCGGATACCGGCAGCATTTGCCTGGGCACCTGGGAGAGAACCGGCGATCGCACCTATGAGCTCAACCACATCGGGAATTCGTGGGATCCGGTCCACAATGTCGCCGCCGGTCCCGCGTTCATCAAGCAATACGTCACCCTGGAGAAGGGTGCCGAACAGTACACCGGAGTGGTCACCATCATCCAGTACGAGGCCGACGGCAAGACCGTCGCCATCGAGCTGAAGGGGATCATCGTAGCCACGCGGGAGACGGTCAATACCAAAACACAGCCCTAGCGAAATCGCTGCTCTCCCCGCTTTTCGCGGGGAGAGCAGCACACAAGCCGTTCCTATGCGAAGATCACCAAGTTCCTGAGCGACAGTGGATACTGCCGTGGAGAATAAGCAAAACACCGCCGTGGCCCACCACGCATACGCACTCCGGGAACTCCGCGCAGGGGACGCCCGCAGCGCGGAACGGAGGCTCCGGACCCTTCAGTCGGTCGAGCCGCACAACATCGAGAACTTGCGCCTCTTGGCCGTTGCACTCTTGATGCAGGACCATGTTTCGGAGGCGCTCGAGGCGCTCGAACGCCTCATCGTGTTGGCGCCGGAATGTTTGCCGGTGCGTGTTAACCTGGCCCGCGCCTACCGCAAGGCCCGACGCACCGATAAAGCCTATACGGCGCTTCGGTACGCGTTGAGGCAAGATCCCTCGTTGCACCTTGCATGGCTGGCGCTCGGCGACGTTCTGGTCGATACCGGGCGCCATGCCGACGCCCGCCAGGCGTTCCGCAGGGCCTATGCTTCCGACCCCTCGCGCGACCACCTCACGCGGGCATACGCGGCATTCGGCCGCGGCGAGTCGATGGCGGCGGAGCGGGTGTTTCGGGAAATCCTTGAGGCGGACGCGAGTCACGTTGGGGCTCTGTGCGGCCTGGCGGCGATTCACCGCGGCGCCGGACTGCTCGTCGAGGCCGAACGTCTGCTGCGCCATGCGCTTCGCCAGACCGAGCACTCGCCGCTGGTATGGCGTGGGATGGCGCAAACCCTGATGGACGCAGGCCGGTTGCCCGACGCGGAAGCGGCGGTGCGCCGCGCCTTGCTGGTCGAGCCCGATAGTGCGCGGTGCTGGGTCAGCCTCGCGACAATCAACGGCCGGATGCACCGCCCCGAAGCTGCGCTCGCGGCGTATCGCGAAGCCGAACGGATAGACCCGGATCACCCCCTGCTGCGTTTGTCGATCGGCCACGTATTCAAGACTCTGGGCCGTCGGGCCGAGTCCGAGCAGGCCTACCACGACTGTATCGCGGGCGACGCGCCGGCCGGGGAAGCCTATGTGAGTCTGGCGGAGCTCAAGAATTACGTGTTCACGGCGGCAGAGATCGCTGCGATGGAAACGCAGCTTGCCGCGCGAATCGGCGGCGATACCAATGCCGCTCGCCTGCGCTTTGCGCTGGGTCGAGCCTACGAACAGCGGGGTGACGCATCGACTGCGTTCACCCACTACGCCGCCGGCAACCGCCTGCGCAGGCGCGAGTCGCCATTCGACTTCGAGGGTTTCGAGGTGCAGTGCCGGCGCGTGATGTCGCGGCTCGACGAGAATTTCTTCGCCGCCGCCGCGCGCGGGGGCTGCACCGATCCCGCGCCGATCTTCATCGTCGGACTGCCCCGGTCGGGTTCGACCCTGGTCGAGCAGATCCTCTCGAGCCATCCAGCCGTCGAGGGGACCATGGAATTACCCAATATCCCCGCCTACGTGGCCGAACTTCAGTGCCTGAATGCGCGGCAGGACGCATATCCCGACAGCCTGGCGGCCGCGCCGGCGCCGGTTCTGAATGCGTTGGGCCGCCGCTACCTGCGAGAAACCGCTCCGCTTCGTAGCGGGCGGCCGCGCTTCACCGACAAGCTGCCGAACAATTTCCTCCACCTCGGGTTGATTCACGCGATCCTGCCCCGGGCGACGATCATCGATGTGCGGCGCCATCCCATGGACGCGTGCTTCAGCTGCTTCAAACAGTACTTCGCGGCCGGACAGTCCTTCACCTACGACCTGGAGGAGCTGGGACGCTACTACCGCATTTACCTCGCCATGATGGATCACTGGGACGCCGTCATTCCCGGCACGGTGCTGCACGTCTCGTACGAGGATCTCGTGCGAGAGCCGCACGGCCAGGTGCGGCGCCTGCTCGGCCATTGCGGCCTCGAATTCGACGCCGCTTGTCTGGAGTTTCACCGCACCCAACGGCCGATTCGCACCGCGAGCTCCGAGCAAGTGCGGCAGCCGCTATACACCTCCGGTATCGGGTATTGGCGCCGGTTCGAACGCGAGTTGCGGCCGCTGCGGGTCAGTCTCGGCGACTGTCTGATGCGATTCCCCGAGATCGAGGCGGGACAATGAAGATGTCGGATCCCCCTGAGAGCAAAGATCCGCCGCGCGCGGGCTTGGGCGCGACCTCGGCGCTGGGCGCGGCCATCGCAGCGGTGCTGTACGGCGGCGACGTGCGCCGCGCCGACGCCGACACTCCGACGGATACGCTGGACGACGTGGTCGTGACCGCGCGCTACCGCGTCGAAAAACTCCAAGACGTGCCTCAAAGCATCGATGTATTCGGGCCGCAGGATATTCGCAACCTCGATATCGCGCGGCTCGAGGATTATCTGACGTTGTCGCCCTCGATCGCGTTCATCAGTACCGGTCCCGGCCAGCAGCGCCTGTTCATGCGCGGCGTGTCGGACGGCAGTAATCCCAACTACGGTCACAGCAATTTGTCGACGACGGGATACGTGGTGGACGACTTGTCGTTCAACTACCACGGGCACATCCCTGATCTCCATATCTACGACGTGGAGCGTCTCGAGGTGCTGAACGGTCCTCAGGGCACCTCCTTCGGACCGGGCGCCTTGTCGGGCGCCGTGCACATCGTCACGAAAAAGCCTGATCCTGGCGGGTTCGGAGCAGGTGCCGATATCGACGGCGGCCAGATCGACGGCGGCGCCAACAATTGGACCTACGAGGGCTACGTCAATTTGCCCCTGGTGGAGGGCCAGAGCGCCATCAGAATCTCCGCCTACAGCGTACAGGATGGGGGATACATCGATAATTTGCTGGGGACACGCCATTGGTTGAACGGCACGATTTCCACCGATGGCGCATGGGCCGGCGACAACTACAACACCCGCGACGTCATCGGTACCCGCATCGGTCTGCAGCAAAACTTGCCCGATGATTGGTCGCTGACGGTCACCGGATTCTACCAGCGGCAGTTGTACCGCGGCTCGTGGGAAGAGGATCCGACGCGTTTCGGTCCCCTCAATCTCGAACGCTTCGCGCCGCAGGGCGGCTATGACTACAACCGCTTCCTCGACCTGCACGTGGAAGGGGACGTGGGGGTTGGCGACCTGGTCTATGCCGGCGGCTATACCGCGCAGCGCAAACGCCGCTATTACGATTACTCCGAATACGCGCAGTACACGAGCTACGGGGCATATGCCCAAGCGAGCGCCTGCTCCACCGGCCTGGTCGGTGGCGGCGGCTACGGCGGCTGCAACGTGCCTTACATGTACGCCGTGACCAATCAACTCCTTCAGCAGTGGTCCAACGAATTGCGCCTGCAATCGAAACCAGGCGGGCGCGCGCACTGGATCGTAGGGGCGTACTGGGAAAAGATCTACTCTCCTTATTCGGGTTTCATCGCTCTTCCGGGGATCAAACTCGGCGGCGAAGAGGCCCAGTATCTCATCGCTGCCTACGGCGGCAATCTGGCGACCCCGCGTCCGGAGGAATGGTACAGCGATTACGGCGACGATCATTACCGGCAGCTGACGGAATTCGGCGACCTGACCTTCGACCTCGACCCGCACTGGAGCGTCGAGGGCGGTATCCAGCGCTACCACTCCGGCGTCTCGGAAACCGACACCGGCGCCTACTTTTACGACCAGAAGGTACCGACCTTCCACAGCGACACATCGAACAGGACCAATTTCAAGGCGGGCGTGAACTTCAAGCCCACCGGCCAGCAGTTGGTGTACTTCTCCTTCGCCCAGGGCTACCGCGAGGGCGGGTTCAATTACATCTCCCAGTACGACAACCCCGCTCTTCCGCGGTACTTCAAACCAGACCACCTCGATAACTATGAACTCGGCAACAAGAGCGAGTTCCTAGGAGGGCGGGTGGTGTGGAACAGCGCGCTCTACTATATGCGCTGGGCCGAGTACCAGGTCGCGGTCAACGTTCCCGAACCGCCCTTTTCGCTCAACGCCAACGCCGGCGATGCCCGTATCTACGGACTCGAGTCGAGCATCGAGTGGCGTCCCGTGACAGGCCTCACGCTGTCGTTCGATGGAGACTACAACGACGCCCGGATCAAGAGCAACGCGTACCAAAGTCCGGTCTTCACCGTGCTGCCCGGCGAGCGTTTGCCGGAGGCGCCGTACTTCAATTTCAACGCCATCGCACGCTATGAACGGCCGATCAATCCCCAATTGCGGGCATTCACGCAGCTCGACGTCGCTCACAAGGGCGACATGTGGAACGACCTGCGCGAGGACCGGCGCACGCTGCAACCGGCCTATACGATCTGCAATGTGCGCTCCGGAATGGGCTCCCCCGGCGGGTGGACCGCCGAACTCTACGTCACGAACGTTTGGAACAAGCGGGCCATGATCTTCGCCAACTACACCGGTTTTTCTCATACGGACATTCCCACTGAACCGCGCGTTTTTGGATTGCGGCTAAGCTATCGCTGGGGGAAAACATGAATACCGATTCCCGCTCGGCCCGTCCCGCGTGGACAGCACGCTGGGGCGCGCACATTCGAAACGCCATTCCCGGCATGAAATACGCGACCCTCGTGACGCTCGGATTGATGCTGGGATGGGACATGGAGGATTTCCTCGATCATGTGGTGAACTTCGGCTGGATGGTCGCCTTGAAAAAAGCCGGATTTTTCATGCTGGTGATGGCTGTTCACCAGCTGCCGCCGGTCCCTGCGGTTGCCATCGCAGTCGAGTTCGCGCCGCGCAGCGGAACCCGCCGCTATCTGTGGCTGATAGGCGTGGGTGTCGCGCTATGGGCGTATTGCACGATGTTTTGGTACATTTTGGGGGAGCTGGAAGCCATGAACATAGGGTACGGCTTCATGGCAGCGCTCATCGTGGCGGCCTGTGCTTATCGGAGTTCGGCGCGGACTGCGTCGAGCCAGTTTCTGCAAAAACAAATCGAGGGCACCGCGCTCGACGCCGACGTCAAGCGCGCGCGGTTGCAGCTGCTGCGTGCCCAGATCGAGCCACATTTTCTTTTCAACACACTCGCGACCGTGAGGGCACTCGCACGTGTCGACCGCGGCGCTGCGGTCGAAATGGTCGATAATCTGATGCGTTACCTGTCGGAGGCCCTGCCGAAGCTGCGGCAGGAGGAATCGTCTCTCGCGGATGAGTTGCAATTGGTGGATGCGTATCTGCGCATCCACCAGATTCGCATGGGGACGCGGCTCTCCTACGAGTTGCTCGTGCCGCCGCATCTGGGCGCGGACAGGATTCCGACCATGATGCTGTTGACCCTGGTGGAAAATGCGGTGAAGCATGGGATCAATCCGACAGTGGCCGGCGGCACCATCCGCGTCACCGCCAGCCATGAGGCGGCGCAGCTCGTGCTCAAGGTGGCCGATTCGGGGGGCGGTATGGCGGCGACTGAGGGCCACGGAATGGGTCTCGCCAACATTCGCCGCCGGCTGACCATGCTCTATGGCGACAGCGCCGTCTTGTCGTTGGCCCGTGCGGCGAGCCGCGGAGTGGTCGCGACGGTTTCCATTCCTTTACCCCGGCCCACGTGAGCGTGTCTCATGTGGCGCGGCATGACCTGGCGTCGGATCTTGTTCACGCAAGCGATCGCTGCGCTGGCGGTGCTGGTCGAAAGCTTCGAGGGCCCTCCATTGGGCACCTGGATGGGTCATCCGAGCTTGAAGTGCGCTGCCATGTCCGTGACCGCATTGTTCGTGCTCGCCATGACGCTCTACGCCGACGAATTCGTGAATCGTGGCGCGCGGGCACGGCTGGTGTATCCGATCGCAGTTCTTTTAGCTTTCCCCCTCGCATTTGTCGTCACTGGGATGACCGAGGAGGTTTATTACGCCGTTTGGCGCCTGCCGCGAGCTGTGGCGGCGGCGCATCGCTGGGTGTTCGTCGGCACCGCCGCGGACATTGCGCTCATTTGCGCGTTCGGTATGGTGATCTACATGAATCGGCGCACCGCCGAACGCATGCTTGAAAGGGTGCAAGCGGCGGAGTTGAAGCGCATCCAGCTCGAGAGGCAGCTCATCGATTCGCGTCTGGCGATGGCGGAGGCCCAGGTCGACCCGCAGATGCTGTTCAGCGCTCTCGCGGAGATCCGCGACGGATTCAGCCGCTCCTTACCGAACGCCGACGCGAAGCTGGACGAATTGGTGCAGCATTTGCGAAGTGCCCTGGCGCGCACGGCGGCGGTTGGCGGCGAAGACTCGGTCGGCCCATGAACGCTCCGTCGGCCATGATTGCCGAAGATGAACCGCTGCTGAGGAACGAGATCCGGGACGCATTGCAGACGCTCTGGCCGCAATTGCGCATCGCCGCCGAAGTGGGCGACGGCGTCGAGGCCATTCAAGCATTGGACCGGTTGGCGCCTGACATTCTTTTCTTGGACATTCAAATGCCGGGCGCGAGCGGCATCGATGTGGCCCGGTACGCGAGCGGTAAAGCCCACGTGGTGTTCATCACGGCGTTCGACGCGTACGCGCTCCAGGCATTCGAACAAGGGGCGCTCGATTACATCCTGAAGCCGATCACCACGGATCGCATGAAACTCACCGTGGAGCGGCTGCAACTGCGCTTGCGGGAGCCGCCGGCCGATCTGCGCGGCTTGACCGATTTATTGAAGAATGCGTTGCGCGGCGAGCCGCGCCATCTTAAGTGGCTCACGGTGCCCAAGGGAAATGAACTCCACGTGGTGGCGGTGGCGGATATTTCGTACTTGCGCGCGGACAACAAGTACACGACGATAGCCGCCCGCAAATCGAGCTTCCTGTGCACTTCATCGCTCAAGGAAATGAAGGAGAAGCTCGATCCCACCATGTTCTGGCAGATTCATCGCAGCGTCATCGTGAACGTCGGTGCCATCGAAACGATCTATCGATCATTTCGCGGCGCACTGGAGATCAAACTCAAGGACCGGGATGAATTGCTGCCCGTGAGCGCCGCCTATGCGCATCTATTCAAACAGCGGTAGCGATGCGATCCGGCCCAAGGCGTGGACGCCCGTGATGACTCGCGCGGCAATGCGTGCCTGCGTGATTGCTCTCTTGCTATGGCCCCTCGCGGGATGCGGATCCATCGAGGTGGCCCTCGGGTTAAGAACCCGTCTCGACAAATTGCCGGTCACGGCCTTGGCGGCGTCGCTTTCTCCCGGGCCGGGTCTGGCTCCCGGAAAGTCGGCGCGGCTGGTGATTACCGCAACGACCGCCGATGGGAAGACCTATGTCACGGTCGGACCGGGACATGGCAAGGTGCTCTTCGACAGCTTCACATTTGCTCCGGTAGTTGTGACCGTCAACAAGAAGGGCAAGGTCTCGTTGCCCTCGGATCCGCGCATCAGCGAGACTCAAGCGCCGCATGTCCTGATTACCGTCATCGGCCACCCGGATATCAGCGCCGACCTCGATATTCCCGTGCGCTATGACGTCGCCTTCGCCGCGCACTTTTCGGGTAGCGCCGGCATGAGGGGCTTGGCACCGACGGCAGCAACGGCGGCGATGGCGATAATGGCCATCCCGGCGAGCCCGGAGACACCGTCCATGTGTGGGTGACGGTCAAATCCGGCGAGCACCCGCTGCTGCAAGTGCGTGTTGCGGGGAGCAAGCGGCAGCAGTTGTTTCTGATCGATCCGCAAGGCGGCTCGCTCGCGGTGGACGCGAACGGCGGACCCGGCGGTGTCGGTGGCTCGGGCGGACGGGGTGGCCACGGCGGCCGCGGCGGCTCGGGATCGCCGCCGGGATTCTCCGGGCAAGATGGACGCAACGGCTTCGATGGACTGGCGGGTGCTCCGGGCGCCGCAGGTACGATTCAGGTGTCGATGGACCCGAGTGCGCAGGCTTTTGCGGACCGAATTCATCTGTCGAATAAGGGCGGGAACGGCGCCGCCGGAAAGTCTCCCCTGGTGCAGATCGAGCCCGTTCCGCCGCTGTGGTGAGCGGCCCCACCGCTTAAGTTCAGCCCGAACGGTTTTCCGGGAACTCCAACGTCTCGAAGCGGCTGGCTTCGGCCTCGCCCAGTTTCTTCTGCGCACGGATCTCGTTCACGAGTTCCAGCGCCGTCTTGGAGCACGGCGGCAGTTCCGCGTCGCAAGGCAGGAGCGGCGTCATGCGCCCGCCCCAGCGGATCAAGTGCGCGGACAGGGTCAGTCCTCCCCCGAACGCGGGCATCAGGATCAAGCCCTCGGGCGGCACGCGGCCTTCCTCGACGGCCTCCACCAGCGCGACCGGCGCCGTGGCCGAACTCATGTTGCCGTACTTCTGCACCGTGAGATATAGCTTGTCCGGGCCCGCGCCCGCACGCTTGGCGACCGCCTCGATGATGCGCAGGTTCGCCTGATGCGGCACGACCAGCGCGATGTCATCCATGGTCACGTGGGCGCGGCGCATCACATCGAGGCTGGCCTCGCTCATCCCCTGCACCGCCTTGCGAAAAATTTCCTGGCCGTCAAAATCCCATTTTGTTTGTCCGAATTGCACGCCCAGATTGGCGTACATGGTGCCCATGCCGCGCACCCGCAGGATCTGCCGCGAATCCGCATAGCACTCGAGCTTCTCGGCAATGACTCCGGTCTCCTGCTGCGATTCTTGCAGCACCATCGCCGCCGCGCCGTCGCCGAACAGCACGGCCACATTGCGATTGTCCCAGTCCATGTATTGGGAGATCAGCTCGACGCCGATCACCAGCGCGTTCTTGACGATGCCGCTCTTGATCATCGATGAGCCGATCGACAGCCCGTACATGAAACTGGTGCACGCGGTATTGACGTCGAATGACGCCGCGTGCGTCGCACGAATGCGCTGCTGCACGGCGGAGGCGCTGTTGGGCACCGTCTCGTCGTTGCTGCAGCTGCCGTAAATGACAAGTTCGATGTCCTCGCCGCGCAGACCCGCGCAGGCGATGGCGCGGCGCGACGCGGTGATGGCAAGCTCGATGCCGGGCACGTGAGAGATGCGACGCTCCTTCATGCCCGTTCGCGTGGTGATCCACTCGTCGTCCGTCGGCAGGAAGGTGGCGAGATCCCGATTCGTCAGGATGGACGGTGGCAGGCATTTGCCCCAGCCGACGATTGCAGCGTGAGTCACTGGAACTCCCTCGGGGCCCTATGGTTGTACTGGCATTGTCGCCGATGTGGGCCGCGCCCGCACGCCTCGTTAGGACCGCGGTGGGCTCATCGAGCACCAGCCGCTCAAGCCGAGCTGCCCGCCTGTGCGGCGTAAATCCTGCGCACCGATTCCAAGGTGTCGGCCTCCTCGGCGCTTTTGTCACTGCGGTAGCGCTTCACTCTCGCGAGCCGGAGCGCCAAGCCGCCCGGATATCGAGGGCTTGCCTGCAGATCACTGAACGCGATTTCGACGACGAGTTCAGGGCGTACATACACCGTCCATTGATCGCGGTGAGTTTCGCGGGCGAGCAGTGCCTGCGTTTGCCACTCGAGCGTGGCATCGGTGAGCCCTTTGAACGTCTTGCCGAGCATGACGTACTCGCCCGTGGCGGGATCGACGGCCCCCAGATGCAGATTCGACAGTTTGCCGGTACGCCGGCCGTGGCCCCACTCGGCGGCCAACACGATCAGATCGAGGGTATGCGCACGCTTGATCTTGAGCCAGCTCGAGCCTCGATTGCCCGCTTCATAGGGCGCGGTCAGCGACTTCGCCATGAGGCCTTCGTGCCCGGCCTCGATCGCCGCATCGTAAAAGGCGCTCGCCTCGGATTCGGACGCAGTGACCAGGCGCGGGACACGCAGCGGCGCGGGGACGGCCTCGGCGAGCGCCTGAACACGTTCAAGCGTGGGCCGGTCCGCGAGGCTTTTCCCATTCAGGTACAGACAGTCGAAGAAAAACGCCCGGATGGGCAGTTCCGCGCGCAGCGCCTCGACATTGAGTTTGCGGCCGAAGCGCCGCATGGTGATTTGGAAGGGCCGCGGCCGCTCCGCGGCATCGAATGCGATCGCCTCGCCGTCGAGCACCAGCGTCTTGGCGGCGAGCGCGCGCACCGCTGCGACGATTTCCGGCACAGCGCCGGTCACTTCGTTCAAGGAACGCGTATAGATGCGCACCTCATCGGACATCTTGTGCACCTGAATGCGTGCGCCGTCCATCTTCCACTCGAACGCCGCTTCGCCGCCCAGGATTCGCAAAGCCTCCGCCGGGTCGGCAGCGGTTTGCGCGAGCATGGGGAAGGCGGGCACGAACAGCTCGAGCTGGAATCTTGCGAGGCGCTCCGTTCCTTCCTCGAGGGCCGCGCGCGCCACCGCTCCCAAGTTTTTCGAGTACATCGCCGCGCGGCGCACGTCCGCCGCCGGCACATCAGCGGCCGCGGCGATCGCCTCGATCATGACGCCCTCGAGTGCGCCTTGCCGAACCTCGCCGACGACCAGCCGGAGCAGGAATTCCTGCTCTGCGGCGGTCGCCTGCGAAAACAGCGCCCGCAGCGCCTCGGTGCGCCGCGCCGCCGAGCCGGCGCCGCGAATCTCGGCGATGGCAGCGAGACGCTGGTCGGCTTCCGCGATCGTCAAGGCGGCGATGCCTGCGGCAGGACTCGTTCCGGCTTCCCGGAGCGCCTTGTAGGCGACGCCAATTCGCCCCTGAGAAATCTGTCCCGACAGATAGTGCACGGCGGTCTCGATCTCCGCCGAGGGCAGGGATTTCAAGAAGGCTGCGAGCTCCCGCACCTTGGCGCCGCGGGCAGATGTGGAGCTGACGCGCTGCGAGGTCGCTACGAGATCGGCGAGCAGGGTCATGGACGGATATCGGGCGGCCGCGACGGTGCGGTCAAGGCTCGTTCAGACTGAGAATCGCCGCGCAGCTCGCAGCTGGGCCTTGACCGCTTGCTCTTCCCGGTTCCTCGCCGGAGCATTGGTTTGCAAGGAGTGTAGCAGGGCGCGCGAGGCCGCTTCGATGTCGCGGACCGCGGCAAGAAACGCCGGCTCGTTGGATTTCGAGGGCTTCGCGAAGCCCGTGATTTTGCGTACGAACTGCTCGCACGCCGCGCGGATTTCCGCGTCGGTCACGGGCGGCTCAAAGTTGAACAGCGTCTTGATGTTGCGGCACATAGGGAACCTCCGGCACCTCTCGCCAACATACCAATCCGAATGGGTCTGCGTCTATGCCATCCTTAGGGCAATTCAACTCGCATGCGGAACAAGGCCTCTGTTAGCATCTTCGGTCAGCGAACAAAGGGGAATCATCGTGCGCCGGTTCGCACTCGCCGTGCTGCTGTTTGCTTCGGTTGCCGCTCCCTTGGCTCGCGTCCACCCCAACGTCCGAGTGATTGCGGCGGTACAGGCACGAGGAGCGAGGTGCGCACCATGATTCCGGAGAATCCGATTCCACCGAAAGAACAGGCACTGGTTCTTCTCGTGCGTGAAATCGGACACCTGCGACGTTCGCTGACTATCGCGTTCGGCCTCGGAGTGATTGCCCTCATTATTGCACTGACTTGGCGCGGCCCCGCCGAGACTCCCCCGCATGAAGCCCTCATTCGCGACCGCACACACGCGGAGGCCGCGGTCGCCGACGCGTTGAGCCGATTGCTTCGGAAGCATGCCGTTGACAAAGCGGACGTCGAGCCAATAGCTGGTGAGGCCGCAAAACAATTGCTGGATGCCATGCAGCACGATACGAGCGGCGCCACCGCTCGGCGGTTCGCCGAGTTCGTATCCGCACCAGACCTCGCAACTGATTCCAAAGAGGCAACCAACCGCGCCCAGGCCGTATTGCCCGATATCAACAAGGTGATCGCGGGTGCTGCAGAAGTGAAGGACAAAGCGTCGAAATTCCGGGACCTTTTTGCAGCCATCTCGCCCGACGATTTGCTCGACATCCGCAAGGGCTTCTTTACCGGATTCGGCGAGCTGCCGTGGAAAGCCGTGGAGGGAATTTTTGGCGGGCTCTTTGGCGAGCAAGGGGAGCGTGGCCCGCCTGGCAAAGATGGTGATCCCGGCAAAGATGGCGATCCCGGCAAAAATGGTGATCCCGGCAAAAGGGGCGATCCAGGACCCCCTGGCGAGCGAGGGCCCCCCGGCGCGCCTGCCTACGTCCTGACGCCCTCATGCTCCGGCAAACCAGAACCCGGAACACAGTGCAGCGCCGCGCCAGCGCGCACAATAGCCGTGTTGTTTGCCCCGGATCAGTTCGCGCTTGATTCGAAAGAGCAGCAATCGGCCGTAGCCGATGCCGCAAAATTGTTGTCGGAGGATTCCGGACTCGGCGCCATTCTGTGGGCCTATACCGACACCACCGCGTCAGAGGCGCACAACACCCGGCTTGCCAGACGCAGAGCTCAATCGGTTCGACTGGCGTTATTGAGCAAAAACGTTCCGGAAAATCGCATCCGACTCGCTCCCATGGGTACGTATGGCGTGCCGGTTCAAAGACCTCAAGGCACCCCTGAGCCCGCGAATCGGTTGGTCACGATTGAAATCGGTCCTTTGGGTTCCTCGCCGCCATAGGGCCTCGTTTGCCTTAAGATGCATCTAACCCTGCTTTGGAATCAGTCGATGCAACTCCAGCGAAAACCGGCATGACGAAACCCGCTCCCACGGCACCGCGCGCGCGTGCCGCGGCCGACCCGACTTCGCTCACCTTGGCGTGGCTGCTCGATGAGATGGTCAAGAGCGAACTCATCCCGCGTTCGGCGGCCAAGCAACTGGTTGAACCCCCGCCCCGAAAAGATGGCGGGAGTCAGCATCCGCTGGTGGTTGCCGCGGCTCAGGATTGGCCCGACCGGCGAACTTCGGGGCGCAAGCTGTCGCTTGAGGTTTTGACCGAGTGGCTCGCGCATCGCGCGCGCCTCCCGTATGTGCGCATCGACCCGCTCAAGTTGGATGTCGCCTCGATAACGGAGGTCGTCTCTTATGCGTATGCATCGCGCAGCGGCATACTGCCGATCAGCAGCGGTCCAACCGGGGTCGTATTCGCTGTCAAGGACCCGTTCGACGTGGAATGGCTCAAGGTGCTGGCGCCGGCTCTCAAAGTTCCCCTCAAGCGTGTGTGCGCAAATCCTCTGGACATCGATCGGTACGTGGTCGAGTTCTACGCAATTGCGCGTTCCGTAAAGGTCACGGGGCAAGAGCGCTCGCGGCTCGCGCCCACCGGATTGCGGAACTTGGAGCAACTCACGGAACTAAGCCGCGTCGGGAAGCTCTCGGCCGAGGACCAGCATGTCGTGGCCATCGTCGACTGGTTGCTGCAGTATGCCTTCGATTCGAGGGCGAGCGATATTCATCTCGAGCCGCGGCGCGACACGGGCAACGTGCGGTTTCGCATCGACGGTATTCTCCACGATGTGTATCAGCTGCCGGCGCCGGTGATGCCGGCGATCACCAGCCGAGTCAAGATTCTGGGCCGATTGGATGTGGCCGAGCGCCGGCGCCCGCAAGACGGACGCATCCGTACCCGCTCGCCCGATGGCAAGGAAATTGAGCTTCGTGTCTCCGCGCTGCCCACCGCCTTCGGTGAAAAGCTGGTGCTTCGAATCTTCAATCCCGATGTGCTGGTCCAAGACCTCAAGCGGCTGGGATTCTCGCCGGCCGAAGTGACGATCTGGCGGCGCATGGTGGGACAACCTCACGGCATCGTGCTCGTGACAGGTCCGACAGGATCCGGCAAGACGACGACGCTCTACGCCTCGCTCAGGGAACTGGCCACCGCCGAGGTCAACGTCTGCACCATCGAAGACCCGATCGAACTCATCGATGGCCGCTTCAACCAAATGCAGGTGCAATCCAATATCGACTTGAACTTTGCGGAAGGGGTCCGATCACTTTTGCGGCAGGACCCGGACATCATCATGATCGGAGAAATCCGCGACCGAGAGACGGCCGATATGGCCATTCAAGCGGCCCTTACCGGGCATCTGGTGCTCTCCACACTCCACACCAACGACTCACCGTCGGCGATTACCCGCCTACTCGAACTCGGCGTGCCCGCATATCTCGTCCGGGCAACTCTCATCGGTGTGCTCGCGCAGCGGCTGGTGCGTACGCTTTGCCCGGACTGCAAGGCCGCCGTCGGCATGTCCAAGGATTACTGGAGTCAGTTAGGCGTGGGCAGCGAAGTCGCCATGCCGCCAACCATATTCAAGGCGGTAGGGTGCTTGGAATGCAGGCAGACCGGTTACCTGGGGCGAAGCGCTGTGTACGAACTCATGCTTCTCAACGCGCCGCTGCAAGCGGCGGTAGCCCAGAACCCTGACCTCGGCAACTTGCGCCACTTGGCCATCCAAGGCGGCATGCGTCCGCTGCGGCATGCGGCGGCGGAGAAGATCGCCGCAGGGCTGACCACGATCGACGAAGTTCTGGCGCTGACACCCGATCCCCGCGAGGGCTGACTATCTCACGGCGCAGCGGCGTGTACTCGCTTGTCGCTTGATGTGTTTTTCAAACCAGTGATGCGCATACGGCTCGTCGTTGAACGGATCCACCTCGACATAGCCGCTGTTCCTGTACAGCGACTGAGCTTCCTTGAGCGACTCGTTCGTCCGGCTTCGGCAGCGCCAAGTGTGCACGCCGATTGACAACTACACTTCGATCACAGTAGAACTATGGATGTAGCCCCGCCGCCGCCCCGGCGACCAGCGCTCATTACGAGGATTGATCTTATGACCATGACCTGCGTGATTCGTTACCAGATCGATCCCTTTCAGCGCGATGAGTTCAAGAAATACGCGGAGAATTGGGGCCGCATCATTCCGCGATGCGGCGGTCATCTGATCGGATATTTTCTTCCCTCGGAGGGTACCAACGACGTCGCGTGGGGACTTATCTCCTTCGACAGCCTCGCCGCCTATGAAGCGTACCGCGCGCGCTTGCGCTCGGATCCCGAAGGGCGCGCCAATTTTGCGCTGGCTCAAACCAAGCGCCTCATCCTGCGGGAAGAGAGAAACTTCGTGGAGGCGGTCGACGGCACGTTGGCAATTCCGTCCGCGCTTCCAAAAACCGCGTGACCTCGAGGTAACATCAATCCTTTCGCGAGTGAGCGCTGGCCGCAGGTAGTGGTCAAAGACCGGCGCGCGCGCGACGCGCGCCCAGCGCGCTTTGCAAGCGCCGCAATACGGGTCAAAATGTCGCACCAAAAACAACGAACCCCGAGCCCCCAATGTACCCTCCTAAAAACGTATACATCTTCGCGCCGACTTCCAATCAGGCGCCGGACATCCATAACCCCGCCGGCAACGATGCCACCGGCGTGTTCCAGCCCGGCGCGCGGCAATTCGAAGCGTTTTGCAAGAAGCAGGGCGCCAACACCAAATTGGTCCTTTTCAACAATACGGCGCCGGAGGACAAAATCCTTGACTTCATCCTCACCAACATGGCCACGGCCCCTCCGCCGCTCGACACCGTGGCGTATTTTGGCCATGGCGACAAGAACATGCTGGCGTCCGCGATGATCGGGCCCGGCTATCTGCCGAAATTCATCGCCTCGCTGCGGGCTACCTGCGACTTTACGCCCACCATCATTCTCTATGCCTGCTCCTGCGGAGCGCAGGGCGGCATAGCCTCGAAAATCGCCGACGGCTTGTCCGATTTGCTCGCCGAAGTCTACGGTCACTTAAGCCTCGGTCACGCCTACATGAACCCCCAGGTTCGCGCATTCCCCGGCTTCCGCACCGTCTGTCCGAGCGGCAAGGTCGACGCCTGGCTCAAGGCATTCGCCGACCCGAAGAGCGATCTGTGGATGCGCTTTCCCTTCATGACCGAGGAGGAGATTGCGCAGGAGCTGTCCTGAAAGATTCACACGCACTGACTCTTGAGCTCTCGGCTCTGCTCGCCGATCTTAGAGCCGTGTTTGCGCGTCAAACGCTTGCGCTGGCGCGCCGCTGCAGCGTCGACGGCGCCCTCGACAGCGCTCGTCTCGACCGCGAACAGGTGGCAGGCTATGAATTGGCATTCGCCGGCGCCGAATTGCTGGCCGCCGAAACCTTGCTGGCTGAACTCACGCAGGCAAGCTCCGAGCTCGACGTGCGTCTTGCGCTCACCTATGCGGCGGAAGCGTTTCGCTCGGTCGAGGACAGGCTGGAGCAGGTGACGTTCGATCTTGACGCGGACTGCGCGCCTCCCGGTGCCGTGCGCGGCACCGGAAATACGCACCACAGCGCCCATTCAGGCCGCAGCGGCGCCGCGCGCGCCTGCATCAAGCACGTGCTTTCCGGCGCGGCGCTCGACGAAACCGGCCGGTTGCTGAACGAGTGCCGCGGCGAAATCGCCGCAGTCGCTCTCAGCGAAGAACTCGACATGGCGCAGGGCGAGTTCCGCCGGCTCGCGGCGGAGGTGCTGGCTCCGGCCGCCATGCAGATTCATCGCGATGATCTCATCGTCCCCGAGGAGCTGTTGCAGCGGTACCGAGCGATGGGAGTCTTCGGCCTCTCGATTCCGGAGCGCTTTGGCGGCAGTGCGCCCGACGGTCGCGACAACAATCTCATGATGATCGTCGTCACCGAGGCGCTTTCCGAAGCCTCGCTCGCGGCCGGCGGCAGCCTGATCACGCGGCCCGAGATTCTATCCCGCGCGCTGTTGGCGGGCGGCACCGCCGAGCAGCAAAACGAGTGGCTGCCCCGAATCGCCGCCGGCGATCCGCTGTGCGCCGTCGCGATCACCGAACCCGGCTATGGTTCGGATGTCGCCCATGTGCAGCTCAAGGCGACGAAAGCCGCGGGCGGCTGGCTGCTGAACGGCGCGAAAACCTGGTGCACCTTTGCAGGCTGTGCGGGCTTGATCATGGTCGTGGCGCGCACCGCCGCGGATCCATCGCTCGGGCATCTCGGTCTCTCGGTGCTGCTGGTTGAAAAACCCTCCTACTACGGACATGAATTCGACCACCGGCAAGAAGCCGACGGACGGCTCGCCGGCAAGGCCATTGCCACCATCGGCTATCGCGGCATGCACTCCTTCGATCTCGCGTTCGACGATTACTTCGTGCCGGATGCGCATGTGATCGGCGGCGCCGCGGGGCTCGGCAAGGGCTTTTACTTCACCATGGCGGGGATGGTCGGAGGACGCCTGCAAACGGCGGCGCGCGCCTGCGGCGTCATGCGCGCCGCGCTCAAGGCCGCATTGCGCTACGCCGCCGACCGCAAGGTCTTCAACGCGCCTCTCGCCGACTACTCGTTGACGCGCGCCAAACTTGCCCGCATGGCGGCGCGTTTCGCCGCCTGCCGGCAATTGACCTACGCGGTGGGCCGAATGATGGACGCAGGCGCCGGCCGCATGGAGGCGAGTCTGGTGAAATTGTTCGCCTGCCGCTCGGCGGAATGGCTGACGCGCGAAGCCTTGCAGATTCACGGCGGCATGGGTTACGCGGAGGAGACGCCGGTCAGCCGCTACTTCATCGACGCGCGCGTGCTCTCCATCTTCGAGGGCGCGGAGGAAACGCTCGCCCTCAAGGTGATCGCGCGCAGCCTGTTTGAAAGCGCGCTGCGAACCGCTGACGCTGCGGGTCCGGTCGTGGTGTCTAAGTGAGCGGCGGAATCCTCGCGGGCATGCGCCTCATCGAAGCATCGGCTTTTGTCGCGGCGCCTCTCGGCGGCATGACGCTGGCCCAGATGGGCGCCGACGTCATCCGCATCGATCTGCCCGGCGGCGGACTCGATTTCCGGCGCTGGCCGGTAACACCGGACAACCACAGCCTCTATTGGCGCGGTCTCAATAAGGCCAAGCGATCGGTGTGCATCGATTTCTCCCGACCGGAAGGCAGAGATCTCGCAATGGCTCTGATTACCGCGCCGGGCGAGGACGCCGGTCTGTTGCTCACGAACTTGCCGCCGCGCGGCTGGCTGTCCTACGAATCGCTGCGGGCGAAGCGCGCCGATCTCATCCAGTTGACCATTCAGGGCAAGCGCGATGGCGGCACCGCGCTCGACTACACCGTCAACGCGGCGACGGGCCTGCCGTTCTTGACCGGACCCAAGGATCTGGAAGGACCGGTCAATCACGTGTTGCCGGCGTGGGATCTCGTGACGGGCCAGATGGCGGCCACCGGACTGCTGGCGGCCGAGCGGCACCGGCGGCGCACGGGCGAAGGGCAGCACATCAAGCTCGCGCTGGAAGATGTGGCGCTTGCCGCGATGGGAAATCTCGGCTTCATTGCGGAGGCGGAGCGCGGCCAAGTACGCGAGCGCGCAGGCAACGAATTGTTCGGCGCGTTTGGCGGAGATTTTAGCTGCGCCGACGGCCGGCGCCTGATGATCGTGGCGCTCACCGCCCGGCAATGGTCGGCGCTATGCCAGGCGCTGGAACTGAACGGCGCGATCGCGGAGCTTGAGCGCACGCTAAACCTCGATCTGTCGCTCGAGGGGAACCGCTACCGGGCGCACGAGGATATTGCGCGCCTGGTGCGCGCGCGCCTCGCGGGCCTGACGGCCGATCAAGCCGCGCGCGAGTTCGAGCGCTGCGGAGTCTGCTGGGGCCGCTACCAGACGGTGGGCGAATTGGTGGCGGACGATCCCGCGTGCTCGCTCGAGAATCCGCTCTTCGGCATCACCGCACAACCGCAGGTCGGCGCTACACTGGCGCCGACCATTCCGCTCGATTTCGCCGCGGGCGGAAGGCTGCGCCCGCAGCGCGCGCCGCAGTTGGGCGAGCATACGGTTCAAGTTCTGGAGGAAGTCGTGGGCCTCGACGCTGCCGAAATTCGCCGCCTGCGCAACGCCAAGATCATCGCGGGCCCATAAGGTGAGCGCCTCATGCTAGCCGTTAACCCCGCTGCCGGTCCCGCTGCCGGTCTTTCGAAGGCGGACGCCTATCGCGAGCTCCACGGACAATTGGCGGCAGTATTCGCCGGCGAGCGCAATGGTCTTGCCAACGCGGCGAATATGTCGGCGCTTCTCTATCAGGCGCTGCCAAAATTGAATTGGGTGGGATTCTACTTCCTGCAGGGAGGCGAACTCGTACTCGGACCCTTTCAAGGCAAGGTGGCCTGTGTGCGGATTGCCGTAGGAAGGGGCGTCTGCGGCACGGCTGCCGAGCACCGCGCAACTGTCGTGGTCGAGGATGTGCATGCCTTTCCCGGGCACATCGCCTGCGATGCCGAATCCCAGTCGGAGATCGTCGTGCCGCTGATCCGGAACGGGCGCCTCTTGGGCGTGCTCGATCTTGACAGCCCGCACCTGGGCCGTTTCGATCAGGAGGACGCCGCCGGCCTCGAGGCCGCCGTCGCCCTGCTGCTCGAAGGCGCCGAGTTCGGCCGCTTCGTTGATTGACCGGGCTTAGGGGCGGGTCCCGGACGGCGCAGGCGCGGCCACCTGCGGCGGCGATACCTTGCCGCCCATCGAATCGAAATCCGCGATGAGCTGGCTCCAATCGAAACCGGCGGGCGCTTTTTGCGAGGCCTTCGCGATCCCGTCCTGGCTCACCACCGTATAGATCTCGCCATGCGACTTGCGCGTCGCGTACTTGGCGATGGCCTTGTCGGTCAGGAGCCCGGTCATTCCCCAGGTGTCGATGGTGACCCCCTTCGCGGTATAGCCGACGCCGACGACGCAATGGCCGTTGTGCGGATCGGAGGGACCGGCGGCGTCCCACAGAAACCCGGACGTCGCGGGCATGGGATTGATCCAGGCATCGGGCAGCTCGAGTCCGAAATACAGATTCTCGAACAGCCACAGAGCCGTGCGGTACTCGCTGGGATCGGCCGCGTTCACCGACAGCCAGCCGGCGATCTGGTGGCTGCCCGGCGGCGCGCCGTTGTTCTCCCAGTAGTTGAGCGCCGTCTGCTCGTCGCATCCCTTGTCGGTGGATGGATCGCCGGGGACATAGCCGCCGATCGCGCTGTAGAGCGCGATGATCTGCGGATTGGTATAGATGAAGGGGCCGCCCGCGCCGGCATTGCCCGTCAGTACGCCGACTACGTGTGCGATCCCGGCGATGACGCAATCCCCGAGCGTATCGTTGTCATAGATGTTGGCGAGCGCCGCGGCAGCCCCCTTGGTGTAGTCGCAGGCCGCGGGCGGGGCAGGCAAGTCGCGCATCAGATAGTTGTGCAGGCTGAACCGCGGGCACCTCGCGATCGGCCGCGTTCGCCCCATCTTGTAGGTGCGCTTCGAGGCGGGATGCTTGAGCGTTTTGACCGGCATGATCGGTGACCTCCGTTGTTCTAGTGTGGGATCCTGAGCGGGTTTGTGCTTCTTAAGGCCGCCGCCGCGCGTCGCGGCGCGATAGTCGAGGAAGGCCTGAATCGCTTGCCGCAGGAACGTATGAACTTCGTCCTGCGATGTGGGCGTCGTGACCGCCGTGGCGGCGCCCGGCAGCCCTCCGGTGGCCCGGCGCCAGTGGCGGGCCATCTCGCTCATGACATCATCGGGCGCCGCCCGCGTGGCATCGACCCCCTTTTGCGGCTTGGTGGAGGGCGGGACCAGCGTGGCCGGAGTGTCGCTTCGCGGCTTCGCGGTGAACAGTTCTTCGAAGCTCGCTGCGGCGGCATCCCGCCGGGTGAGCGGCGTCTGCATGCCGAAGAGCTTGCGCACCGTCGCCAAGATCGACGTGTGCTGCAACGGCTTCGAGCACAGGACGCCTTTGGCGAGATACGGCGAGGCGAGAATGGCCGGCACGCGCAGCCCCAGCCGATCGAACGCAAACTGCGGAGCGAACGAGGCGGTATCTCCGGGCGCGGGCGAATTGATGCCGTCGGGATTGACCGCCGCGGGAGGATTGGCATGATCGAAGTAGCCTCCGTGCTCGTCAAAGGTCACGGCGAACAGCATCTCGGCCCACTGCGGCGCAGCGCGCAGCGCCGCGTACACGGTGGAAACCAGCTCATCACCGGGGCGCACATCTTGCGGCGCATGCATCGAGGTCACGGGTCCATCCGTGGCGGAGCCCGCGAAACGCGGGATGATGAAGTTGTAGTTGGCGAGCTTGCCGGCCGCCGCATCCGCCGCGAAGCCGGACTCGTACAGCTTGAAGTTGGCGCGCTGCGTATTGATGCGGCTGTACTGCGCGACCTCGTTCTGATCGCTGAAGTACACGGACCAGCTGCGATTGCTATCTTGTAGCTGCTCGTAGATCGTCACGCCATCCAACGGCAGGCTCCAATCGTTGCGCGCCCAGCCGGCGGAAGTGGCCGCATGCATGTACAGACGATTGGGCATGGTCGGGCCGGGCACTTCGGCATGCCACTGATCGCAGAGCACGAAATTCCGGGCGAGGGCGGTGAGTCCCGGCAACTGCCCGGCGGTGAAGGTCTGCATCACCGGCGTGAGGTCGACACCCGCTCCGCTGAATCCGTCCGCCGCTAATTCGTTCTGGTAGTTTTCCACGAATCCGCGATTGTTCGGCGGCAGGGGCGCGGCCCCGGCCGGAACGATCTTCTCGTTGAACAGCTGCACATTCGTGTCGTCCAGCGAATGGCCGGGGCCCTGGCCTTGCGCGACCGAGAACAGCGCCGGCTGCCCTGCTGCAATCGCCTTGTTGCCCGTGGCGGCGGGCGCGGCGGGATTCGGCCTGTTGGAGAACGGCCCCTGTTTGAGGCCGGGCACACCCGGCCATTTTCCAAACAGATGATCGAACGACCGATTCTCCAGCATCAGCACGACGACGCATTGGATCGGCGGCAGCGCAGAGTTGGCGGCGGCTACGGTGTGCGTTGCTTTGGCCATGATTCACAGTCCCTTGTGAGAGAGCCGCCCCATAGCGTCGTTTCGGGCAAGTACAATGTCAAGTCCTCCACGCTCCCACCGGCCTGTTGACTTAAGCGGCGCCGCTCGGTATTACCGGGTGGGGCTGCCAGGGAGTGCACATGCCTAAGGGGATGCTCGCGATCGGGTTGATGTCGTTGGGCTCGCTCGTGTACCCATTCCTGGCCCGCGCCGTGGAGCCTGCCGCGGATCGCGGCACGCAACGATCCATTGTCATTTTACAGCGGGACGCGAAGAGCCCGCATCGCGGCGTGCACAATCAAATCGCCGCCGCGGAACCCATTGCAAAGAAGTATCCCGAGGCCACGAGCATCAGCATGGCGATCGCCATCGTTCCTGATCCCTTGGTGCCGCGCTATCGGCGCCCCTACGACTTGAGCATCAAGGCGATCGAGCTCGGCATGCTCAAGGATAACTTCGTGCTGGACCGCTATTCCTTTCCCTGGAGCCAGGAGCTCGAACAGGATGCGGCGTTGGGCGAATCCGCGGCGTCCACCGGTGCAGCGCCGCCGGCCGCAGCCGGCGCCGCGGCAAGCTCGGCGGCCGGCGCCGACGCCGACGCTGCAATTCACGGCGCCTTCGGTCTCATGATATTCCGCTGCGATTCCTGGCGCGGCGATGCCTGCGGTTTTCCGCAATTCGGCAAATCCCCGGAGCAGGTCAAGACCCCGGACAAGAATACGCACCTGCGCGCCCTATACATCGTCACGGATACGGCCACTCAGGGCGTCGCCATGGCGCAGTTGCGCAACGCGATTGGAAAGATCCGCACGCAGCTGGCGCGGCCGGCCGAGGGCGCGCCGAACACATCGCTCCTCGCCTACCCGGAGAAGAGCTGCCCCCGGGTGGGACCGAATTTAAACCTGGTCATCCTGGGACCGGATTTCTCCGGGGCGATGGATTCCGTCGGCACGGCGGTCACGGGGCCGGGATTCGGCGACCTCAACATTTGTCTTATTTCGAGCGGCACGACGGATACCACGAATGCCCGGATCCGCAATCGCTATGACAACGTATATTTCCGCCCATTGTCACTGCCCGACAACTCCAAGATTTCTCACATCGCCGAGTGGGCGCGGCAAGCCGGCTTTGAATTCGATCAGGGGATTCCGGCCGCCAAGATTCGCCGGCGGCGCAGTGTCGCGATACTGGCCGAGGCGTCGACCTTCGGTTATGGCGTGTGCAGCGCTCCGACATCCGATAAGAACGAGACGCCGGATCAAAGGAGAGCCTCCGCAGTCACCCGGCAGTTCTGCGACTTCGCCAATATCGTGTACTTCCCGGCGACCATCGCCGACATTCGCTATGGCCTGCAAAAGCAGCAAGCGCAAGAATCCTCGGATTTGAGCGCCGCGGCCAGGCAAGTGCAGGGAGAGGAGCACCTGTCGCTGGAGGATGGCGCCGAGAACGGCAGCGAATTTCCGGAAAGTCAGGAGTCCATGCTCACCTCCGCCAGCGATCAGCTGCAGTTGGACCGGGCCTTCCGCGAACTCACGACATTGGCGCCGCGTCTCGTCATGGTGGTCGCGACCGATGTCAGGGACCGGCTGTTTTTGTTCGATCAGCTGCGCGCGCGGTTGCCGCGTGCGCTGTTGATCGATCTGGATGCCGACAATCTATTGGCGCATCCGGATTTTCTGCACGCCAGCCGCGGCGCGCTCGCGGTGGCCTCCGCGGAATTGATGGTGCACAAGGGGATGACCTTTGGCTGCGAGCGTCCTCAATCTCCGTCAACCGACAACAGCCTCGCGCCGTGGTCGACGGACGCTCAAGGCATTATCGCCGACACCGTGGCTCGCCTGTATGTTCCAGATTCCGGTCAGCCGGTACCGCCGCCGCCCTGCATCGTGAGCCAGCAGCTGTCGCGGCAAGCCGCGCTTCAAGTGGTAACGCTCAATGGTTTCAGATCCGTGAGCCAAGCGTATCCGCAGCCGTCGTCGGCCGCGCGCGAGTCGAGCTGGTGGCGTCCGACAGAGCCGCGCCTCCTCATGGCAGCGGAGATCTACGCGCCGCTCTTCTGTCTCATCTTGCCGTGGGTCTGGCTGCGGCCGGTAAGCCCGCGCCGAAAAGCAGCAGCGCAACAGAATCGGATCTCGGCAAACGCGTTCCTCTCATGGCCCGTGCTTTTGTGTGCGCCGCTGCTGCTCATCGCCCCGGTGGTCGCTTACACCAGCACCATTGAAGTGAGCCATTCGCTGACGTACTGCCTGGTCGCGATCGAAGCGCTTGGCTGCTGGGCACTGTGGCGATGCGATCATCATCTGCAACTGGCCAGCGAAGAATCATCCCCGGCCGCCGATTGGAGTTGGTGGCTGGCCGCCTGCTTGACGCCGGCAGCGGCCCTGCTGGCCGCGTCGCCGCTGATCTGGAGGCTCGGGCATGCAACGGCAGGTTCTTGGGTGGACGAATCCGCGCTGATCGCGCTTGGCTTCGATGCGGATTCCGGGATGGCGTTCTTCCTGGTGCTGGCCGTGGCGGCGATCGCCGTCGTCTGTACCTCTGCCTGGCTCGCCACCGCGGGTGTCATGGCACAGCGCAATTTGAAGGTCCTGATGGGCGCGAGCAGCCAAGACCCCAAGTCGAGCCGAGAACCCCATGTAACGCATTCCTTCCTGCCGGCGCTGGTGATGATCGCGCTCATCATCCTGCTGGCGCTCCCCGGATTGCTCGATTTTCTGGGCGGAGCGCGTCTGACCATTTTCGATCCTTACGCCTCCACCATGGCCGTGTTCGCTCTCACGGCGACTACTCTCTGCGCGGGTGTTCTCCTGTGCGCCGCCGTCGGCACCGCGCGCAGAATCCGCAGGACCTGCGGCTACGTGCGCGGCCGCATTCTGGAATCGAGTACGCGAGACGCCGGCGCTTCCGCGACTGAAGTGCCCGGGTCGTGGGCGGGGAGCGCCGAGATGCCGATGACGTTCGCCGCGACGCCGGTATTGGCCCGGGCCGGCGGCGGCGGCGCTCCCGGAGTGCGGCTTGCATCCACGGATACGGCAACCTGGGCGGCGGCGCTCGCCCGCCTGTGGAGCCACGCGAAGACCACCGACTCCGATCGCCTCGCGCTTTTCATATTGCTGGCCAAGGAAATGACGCTGTTTCGTTGGGCAGCGGCCGGCACCGTGCTCGGTACCCTGGCGAGCGTCATCATCGTTTACCTGTATCCCGTCGAAGCAGATCCGCTGCTGCTGCTCAATTTGCTGATTCTCATCGCCATCGGCGTGTACTCCGCCTATGTGACCACCGGGTTCGAACGCGACGAGGTCCTGAGCAATGTGTTATGCAATCGCCCCAAGAAGGCTCAAGTGTCGACGGCGTTCTTCAGTTTCATCGCCGCGCCCTTCATCGCTCTTGCGGCCGCGATCATGATCGTCGCGATTCCGGGCGTCGTCGATTGGGCCGGCGGGGTCCTCGCCATGGCGCGCGCGCTCGGAGTGCATCCTTAGCCGAAGTCCGGCAGCACCGCAATTTCTTCAGGGGGCACGCCTTCCACCGGCAGCCCGGCCTTTTTCCAAGCCGCAAGACCGCCTTTAATGACCGCGACGCGAACCCCATTGTCCTCGAGTTCCCGAGCCACCCGCACGCTCGTTGCCTCGCGAACACAGGTGCAATATACGAACACCAGTTGCCCGGCCGGGATTTTCTCGTTTGTCTGGTGCAGCGAGTGCGGATCGAGTCTTCTGGAACCTCTGATACGCAGCGCTCTGCGATCAAGATAACCGTGACTGCGAACGTCGTAGATCCACGCCCCGGCGCTCATGGCATGCGCCGCTTCAGTAGGGATCGAAAAGGAAACGGTGCGTCGTCGGCGCTCCCTGATCCACCGCCACAACAGGAATGCCACGTAGCCGCCAAGCAATGCGATGACCACCCAGCCCACGACCCGTCCGAAGGTCCGATAACCCTTGGTGACGGCCGCGAGCGCTCCGCTGAATGCAAACCCCACGGAAAAGTACGCGAGAATATAGAGTGCCGCCCCGGTGAGATCCAGCCTCAAGAATTGCCAGAGCCGCATATTCATGCAGCCCGCGAGCGGTGGCGCCATGGTGTTGATTCCGGGAATGAACTTTGCGATGACCAGGAGTTTGCGGCCGCGCCGATAGAACGAATCCGCGGATCGCAGGATGCAGGATTCGGGGTTCAGCGAAATGCGGCAAAGAATGCCGAGTAACCACCAACCGGAGTAGCGGCCGGCGAAAAACATCAATGTGTCGCCGGCGAGCATCGCCGCCAGAGCGCCGAGCACCGCATAGACGCCTTGCAGTGAACCCCGCGCGCTTGCGCCGCCCGCGATCAGCAAAGCCAGTGCGGCAGGCACCGGAAATCCCACGGCCTCCAGAAATACCGTGACGAATAGAACCGCGAGGCCGTGCGCGGCGAGGTTCGACATCCAGGATTCCATGGGGGTGCTACGGCATGGGCGGCGGGCCTATTGCTCGCGCACGGGTTGCTGGCTCTGCATGTACTGCTCGGTGGTCGCCTCGAGGCCCAAAAGCTCCTCCAGCAATCGGCGATACGTCGTGGCGTGGTGCTGAATGAACTCATCCACGGCATCGCCCGGGTAGTGGTAGTAAGTCAAGATTTCCTCATTGGTATGGCCTACCAGAGGAATCACGTTGCCGGCGGTGACGTAGTTCTGGCTGACCGGCGCATCCGGCGGCGCGACCGGCCCCCAGGATGCCGGGTCGATCCCGTAGTCGGACAGATGACTGTTCTTGACCGCCCGCAGCTCGGGCTGCAGCCCTTTTTGCAGCAAGCTGTTCCAGCCGCTGTGGAACTTATTAAATTGGTTGTTGAGCCAGCGCAGCACCTTCCAGCCATGCTGATTCGGCGAATCCTCGAAGGCGCCCACGGTGAAGGAGTGAGTGACGGGAACCATGGGCACCGGGTCGATCGTATTATTCATCGCGAACGATGCCGCACCGCCGCCCGTCATGCGCGCGAAATTCAAGGCGAACTGCAGATTGCCCGGCCGCGGCTGCGCAAACGTGTAGGACTTGAGGGCGTATGCCTTGTCCCTCAGCCCAAAGGGGTCGCCGCCGTCGGGGGAGTATTGCGCCTGATACAAGAACGCATGCGCGAGGACCGCAACCGCGGCTCCTTGACTGTGGCCGGAGAGGATCAAGGTGCTGCCCGCGGGGACGTATTTGCGCACCGCATCCAAGGCGCCGAAATTCTTGTCGAACAGCATGCTGAAGAGACCATACGCAAAGCCTTCGTGAACTTCCGCGCGCGGCAGATCCGCGAACGACACCGGAAGGATTCTGTTCTCGATGGCAAGGCCGTTGCGCGCGGCGACCGTGGTGACGATCACGTCCTCATCGACGCTCGGCGCGCTCTCAAAAACCGTGCCGCGAAACACCAGCGCCCAGGTCGTGCTGTTCTTCTTGTGCCACAGCGTCCAGGCGCTGCTGAAGGGCCCGAAGCCGTTGTACCGCGAGTCGAACTTGCGCTGCGTAAAATCCACCGTCGGATCGTTCGCCGCGTCGCGGCGTGCCTTCATGACGCGGCTGTCCTTGTCATCGGTGTCGGGGGCATCCCAGTCCTTGATGCGGTCCTCGCGCATTCTGAAGATGGCGCGGACCTGCGGCACGGCAGCCGCCTTCTTCTTCGGCGACGGATGCGGATGCAAGTCGTCCTGGCTGTCGAGGTTGACGCAAAACTCCAACAGCGCGAGCGCCTCGTCGGGGTCGAACCGGCTTGCGGTCGGAATCGCGTTGCGCGGCGGCGCATTGAATATTTCCAGCGGGCTTTTCGGCATGGTGGCGGCACATCCAAGCAAGGTGAGAGAAAGACCCAGTAATCCGTTGACTCGCGCGGCGCGCACGCCGGTCTCCTTGAGGTCAAGCCAGGGGCACTTCGAGATAGCAGCCGAACTCGGTCACGAAATTCACCGCGACGCAGGCATGCACGCGCCCCTGCTTGTCGTCGAATAGGGCGTCCGGCGCGAGCGGAAACACCGGCTGATGCCAGACGTTCGGGTCGATGTGGATGCCGAACGAGCCGTCGCAATAAAAGGCGACGAAGTCCTGCGGAGTCACCTCATCGCCCGGTTTGGCGAGCAGCGCCACGAAGCTCGCGCCGCCGCGCGGCGAGAAGATCTGGCCCGAATCCGGATGGTAGTTCGCCTCGTGCGTATAGATCCTGCCCGTGTCGGTAGGCTCGCGGCCGGCCGAGGCGGTCGCGGGATCGGCGAACCAGCCGGTGATGTAGCTGCGGCCGACCGCTCGGTTGTGGGCATGCTGGATCTCGCCGTGCCGCTGCATGACGAAGCTGTCCTCGACGATGCCGCCTTCGTTGCCCGTGCCGGCAACGATGGGCCGCCGGCCCGGCTGCGGCCAGGTCACGATCGCGACGCGGGCCGCCGCAAAGTCCGGCACCACATGGCCATAGCCCAAGAGCGATTCCGGCGTGGCGGCGACCAGCGGCACGCGATGCGCCCGCACCGCCCCGGCGCGGAGCGAGGGCAGGGCGTTGAGATCGAGTTCGGCGAAGTTCGACAGCATCGATTCCCTTGCAATGCCTTCTTATTTAGTTCAATCGTCGGCGAATCGGCGCACCCCCATCTCGGAGAGCGCGGCCGCAACCGCGGCCACCGCCTGCCCTATAGTAGCGGCGTTGATCGCGCCGATACAGCCGACCCTAAAAGTTTCGACAGCCGTCAGCTTGCCGGGATACAGGATGAATCCACGGTCGCGCACCAGGCCGTAGAACTTCCTGAAGTTGAACGCCGGATCCGGCGGAGAATGAAATGTGACGATGATCGGCGCCTGCAGGGAATCCGGCAGAAACGTCCGTAACCCAAGCTTGCGCATGCCGGCCACCAGCGCCGCGCAATTCTCGGAGTAGCGCGCCAGCCGCGCCGCGAGCCCACCCTGCGCCTGGTATTGGTCGATGGCGGCGCGCAGCGCCGCAAGAACGTGGGTCGGCGGTGTGAATCGCCACTGACCGGTCCTCTGCAGATACTGCCACTGGTCGAACAGATCCATGACGAGCGAACCCGAGGTGCCGGCGGAACGCTCCAGCACGTCGCGCCGGGTGATCACGAACCCCATGCCGGGTACGCCCTCGAGACATTTTCCCGAGGCTGCGATCAGCGCATCGAAGCGCAGCGTGCGGGCGTCGATGGGTATGGCGCCGTAGGAGCTCATCGCATCGACGATCAAGCCGCGGCCGTGTTTGGCCGCGGCGGCCGAAATCTCCGCCAACGGATTCAAGATTCCGGTACCGGTCTCGCAGTGCACCTGCGCGACGTGTGTAATCGTGGGATCCGCGCTCAATGCGGCGTCGATTCGCAGAGGCGAAGCCGGCTCTTGCTCGTCGTGCGGCAGGACCACGGCCTCGCGGCCGAGATAGCCTAAGATTCGCACGATGCGCTTGCAGTAGCTGCCGTTGTCCGGCACCAGCACCTTGCCGCGTTTGGGAACGAGCGTGCCGAGCGCCGCTTCGACGGCGAAAGTGCCGCTGCCCTGCAGAGGCACGCAAACATGCTCGCGTTCCCCATGCACGATGGCCACGAGATCGCGGCACACCGAGGCGGTCAACTGGTTGAAGGTGTCGTCCCAGGATCCCCAGTCCTTCTGCATGGCGGATCTTGTGTCGGCCGAGGTGGTGAGAGGGCCGGGCGTCAGCAGAATCGGTTCCGTCATGCGATCCTCGATTCACCAGGGCAGTGAATAAGTCTTCGTATTGCAGAAGCTCTTCATGGCTTCCAGTACCCCTTCCTTGTATCCGAGCCCCGAGTCCTTGATGCCGCCGAATGGCGTCATCTCCAAGCGGTAGCCCGGCACCTCGCGCACGTTGACGCTGCCCACGTTGAGTTCTCTTATGAAGCGCGTGATCAGGTCCAGACGATTGGTGCAGAGCGAGGACGACAGGCCGAATTCGGTGCCGTTCGCCAGGCTGATCGCCTCGTCCACCGTCTTGAAGCGGATCACCGGCGAGACCGGGCCGAAAGTCTCCTGCCGCACCACCGTCATGGCCGGCGTGACCCGGTCGAGCACGGTCGGGGAATACAGCGCGCCGCGGCGCACATTGCCGATCTTGAGCTGGGCGCCGCCCGCCACGGCTTCGTTCACCACCGCCTCGAAGCGCCGCGCTGCGCGCTCATCGATCACCGTTCCCATGTCCATGGCGGGATCGAACGGATCGCCGTACTTGACCGCGCGCGTTTTCTCGACCAAGAGTTCGACAAAGCGGTCGGCCACGCTTTCCTGGACCAGCATGCGCTTCACCGCGGTGCATCTCTGGCCCGAGTTCTTGTACGATCCGCTCGCCGCCAGTGCGGCCGCTTCCTCGAGGTCCGCATCCTCGAGCACGATGATGGGATCGTTCCCGCCGAGTTCGAGCACCTGACGCTTGTACACGGCCTTGCCGGCAATATACTTGCCGATCGACACGCCGCCGGTGAAGGTGATGAGATCGACGTCCGCGCTGGTCAGGAGCTCATCGGCGATCTCGGCGGGATCTCCCGTCACCACCGAGAGCATTTCCGGCGGCAGTCCTGCCTCATACAAAATGTCAGCGAGCGCCAACGCGGTCAGCGGAGTCTTCTCGCTCGGTTTGAGCACGATGCGGTTGTTGGTGGCGATCGCGGGAGCCACCTTGTGAATGACCTGGTTCAACGGATGGTTGAACGGCGTGATCGCGGCGATGGCGCCCTGCAGCGGCTCGCGCAGAGTGTAGATCTTGCGGCTCTTTCCATGCGCCGTGAGATCGCAGGAGAAAACCTGGCCGTCGTCGACCAAGGCCTGATTGGCGGCGAACAGCAGCACATCCGCCGCCCTGCCGACTTCGTTCTGCGTGTCTTTAAGGCACAGGCCCGACTCCAGCGTAATCAGGCGCGCGAGAGCCTCGCGCCTCGCAGCGATGAGGGCGCCCGCCTGCATGAGTATCTTGTAGCGGTCGTGGCGCGTAAGCGGGGAGCGAAAATTGCGCGCGATCTTGAGCGCGCGTTTGACGTCCTCGAGCGTGGCCTTGGGTACGCTGCCGGCGAGGTCGCCGCTGAAGGGGTGGCGCACTTCGATGACCCGGTCGCGGGACACTTTCTCGCCGGCGATGCGCAGCGACTCCACGATCCCTGGGCGCGGTGCGGTTGAAGTGACGCTGGCGGACATCGGCTTCTCCTACGAGATTCGAATCGCCCGGTTGAGCCCCAAATCGAAGGCATCGAAGTTGCGCCAGCGGTGGTTACCCGGCCGTGCGTTGACGCCGCGATTGACCAGCAGCGGTACCTTTTGCTCCGACAGGCCGCCGTGCGAGCGCAGCGGAACGTCGAGTCCCGACAGGTCATGGCGGTCGCGGCTGGTGCCGATGACGGTATCGAGCCGCGACACCACCACGAGATCGCCGATCCGGTCCGCCGGCAACTCGAACGCTTTGGCGGCTTCCGCCCGCGAAAGGACGCTCTCGATCCCGGGAAGCGCCGCGATGCGTTCGGCCGCCGCGCGCACGGCGTCGATCGCCGCCGCCGGTGCGGCAGCGGTCGACGCGGCAGCGGCCAAGTAGACGAGCGCGAAGGATCCGAGAGCACCGTGATGCACGACATAGGGGTCGGTGATCGGCAGAATCACCCGCGCCTGGTGCGGCCCGAGCCACGCATCGAGCGTGTCCTGCAGGTAAATCACATTGGGCTCACCCGTCGCGCCGTGTTTGGCGTTCATGCCGTGATCGGCGGTGAGCACGATCGTCGCCCCGAGCGCGTCGAACCGCGCGAGATGACGGTCGATCATCGCGTAGAATTCGTTCGCCATCGGCGTGCCCGGCGCGGCTTTGTGCTGGATGTAGTCGGTGGTCGACAGATACATGAGGTCGGGCCGTTCGCGCTCCATGAGCTTGACGCCCGCGACGAAAATGAATTCCGAGAGCGCGGCGCTGTACACCGACGGCACCGGCATGCCGATGCGCTCGAGCACGTTCTCGATGCCGTTCTCGGCCAGGGTGACCTGATCCGCTTTTTCCGATGAGAAGCAAATCCCGCGCATTTTATGGCCGAGGAGTTTGCGCAGCTTGTCCTTCGCGGTGATCACCGCGACTTTCGCTCCGGCATCTGAAAAGGCCGCGAGGATTGTTCCCACGCGCAGATACCGCGGGTCATTCATCATGACTTCCTCGCCGCGCTCGGGGTCGAAGAAGAAGTTGCCGCAGATTCCGTGCACCGACGGCGGCACGCCGGTGACGATCGACAGATTATTGGGGTTGGTGAAACTCGGCATCACACAGTCGGCCATGAGCGAGGTCCCGGCGCCCGCGAGCAGCCGGCCGAGAAAGGGCGCAGCGCCCGCCGCCACGGCTGCGGTGATGTATTCCTGCTGACAGCCGTCGACGCAGACGACGACCAGCGGGCGATCCATCCAGCGGTAGCTGCGGTCGTTGACCGTGATGTCGCTCGGCATGGTCATTTCCTGGTGCTGGTGTGGGGGCCGGCTGTACCGGCCGCCGTAGCGGACGTGCCGGCGGTGGCGCCGGCCACCTTGTGCATGCGCGCGCGGCTCTCCGCCGCGTGTTGGCGCAGCAAGCGGCCCGCGCGGGGACCATCGTGGGCGGCGATGGCCTCCACGACGGCCTTGTGTTCGGTGTTGGAAACCGCGAAGCCGCCGCCGTCCTGCAGCCCGCGCAGCCTGAACAGCAACAGCCCCTTGGTCAGCAGCCGGTAACTCTCGGTGAGGCGCGCATTGCCCGCGAAGTCCACCAGCAGGTCGTGAAACTTGAGATTCAACGCGTGGTAGGCCTTGACGTCGTGGATGGCGGTCGCCTCATGCATCTGCCCGACCACGGTTTCGAGCTCGCGCAACTGCTCGGGCGTTGCGTGCTCGGCGACCCGCTCGCCGATCAATTGGTCGAGCGCCTCGCGCACGTCATAGATTTCATCAGCCTCGGCGACGGAGATTTCGCGCACAAACACGCCGCGATTTTTCTCGGAGCGCACCAGGCGCGATTCCTCCAGCGCCCGCAGCGCCTCGCGGATCGGACCGCGGCTGGTGCCGAATCGCAGCGCGAGTTCGCTCTCATTGACGTGTTGGCCGATGGCCAGCTCGCCGCGCAGGATCAGCTGCTCGATCTCGAGCTGCACCAGCGCCGGCAGCGAGTTTGCCTGCACCAGCTGTAGCGTCGTGGGAGTAGGGGACTGCGTCATCGGGTACGGCCGCGCATAGGGTGAATTATACAAGGATTGCAGATTGTTGACAATATTAAGTCGACAATAGCTACCGGCCAGGCCCAGTGACGTGTTTTGCTCCAGACAATATCGATGACGACGATTTCGTCGAGTCGACGGTGGCGTCGTACCTGAAAACGGCAGGGTCGTTCGTAAGCACTGATACACAATACTTGTTGAAGAGTGCATCGTCGGCCTTGGTGAATGGCGTCTCGGATGGCGCGGACAAAGGGATCGCGACGGGTGCCAAGACCCAAGCCAGGATGGAGTCGATGCATCTTCTTGATTTGGGAGTGGGCCTTTTGTCCACGCGTGGATCGGGCGGCTGGCTCGACCGCCCCGTCCGCCCCCTCGCTCAACATCACGCTGAGCAAGTGACCGCAGCAATTTTTCCGGCCAAATCATCTGCGGCGAAAGCGATCTTTGATAACCAGAAAGACTATTCCGCCTGCTCCGAGTGCCACTCCCAGCACCGCATGAGGACGATCGCTGATGTCTGCAAACGACTCGCCCGTGATCAACCAATATATGAATAGCGGTGCAATAGCGACACATACAAACGCCTCCACCAGAAGGTACACTTGCTTGCGGAACTCCGGGAACAAGGCCTTTAACAGATCGCGATTCATGGGCAAGTCCTGTCTGCCGCCGAGGGGTGCCTGAACATTATCTCTCCATGACCCGACCGCTACCCATATTTTTATTGGCATTTTGCCTGTTGGGAGCGAATGCGGCGCGCCCCGATGATCTCGCGGCGATCCCGCCCTTGCAAACTCGAATCACCGATACCGCCCATGTTCTGTCGGCAGCCGAGGCGGCCTCGCTGACCACGCTGCTCGCCGACTACGAACGCGAAACGAATCATCAAATCGCGATACTGACCGTTCCGACGACCGGCAGCGAAGCGATTGACTCGTACTCCCTTCGCGTAGCCAAGCTCTGGCGACTCGGACTCGCGGGCTGGAACGACGGAATTCTGATCACGCTTGCAGTACGAGACCGCCATGTCCGCATCGAGCTCGGAACCGGCATGGAGAAATATATCAGCGACGCGCGGGCCAACGCGATTATCGACAACTCGATGGTGCCTTTTTTCCGTAACGGGGATTTCGCCGGAGGCTTGCGAGCCGGGCTCTTGCCGCTGATGGACGACGCGCGGAAGTTCCAGGTTCGCAAGCCAATGCCGGAGCAGTGAGTCTACGCAGACGCCGAAACCCGGCGGTGCGCTCAATCGCTCTACAAACTTGAGCAGATTACCGCCATCAGTGCCTTCGCTTTCTCATAGTCCGCGCTCTGCAGATCCATGCCGACCATCACGTCGTTCTTCACTGCCAAGAGTTGTGTGCCGTGCAAGAGCATGGCGCTATCCCAGGGTCCTTTCAACGTGGTGTCCGTCTTAAATCCGACCTGGGTTGCCGCGCCGGGGGCTCCGCCGCCGGCGCCGGCCAGATTCATCAGTCCACCTATCATCTTCGACATATTGGGATCCACATTCATCGTGTCCATGCCGCCGGTCGGTATCGTCCCGCCAATCGCTGAGCCCAGCGTCGACATGCTGTTCTTGAGTTCGTTGAAATTCTTTGTGCCGCCTTGCCACACAAACTCAACCTGGTAGGTGCGCGGGCCTTGGGCGCTCGCCACGTGGTACGCACATGTCGAGCCGTCTGGCTGCGCCGAGGGAGCGCCATTGAGCGGACCGATAGCTCTTTCGACCGTTGATTGCGGCACGACGCCGCAGGCGCTCCTCGGATGCGCCTTGGGCTTTGGGAGGACGACGGCGGCCTTGGCGCCGTCGTAGTCGAGCGGATGATCGAAGCGCGGAACGATGACGCGTGCGATGGCAATCGCATCATCCTCTTTGCCGCTGCTTCCGCTCACATCGATATTCGCGCCCATATCGCCTTTGGTCATGAACAGCGTGCCCCCGGGGATCCAATTGGCCTTGTCCCACGGGCCATTCGGGACGTCTGCCATGACGCGATGCGTGGCGGTTGCGAGATCCCCGGCGCCGGCTTTTTCCAATGCGCCGCTCAGCATGTATGGCACGTCGTGCATGACCTGGCCGCCCACAGCGGCGCCCTCGCCGATTCGAACAACGATAATCTGGCGCGCGCCGCTGCCGCGATAGGCGCAGGCGTCGCCGGTCGCATCGACGGCGCCGTCATCGGTGGAGCGAAACGGGGGCGTGACAAGTGCCCCTACATAGACCTGTGCCTCCTCGGCTGACAGCAAAGCGCAGGGATCCGGGAAGCCGCGACCCTTCCTCTGTGCCCCGGCGCTCTGCGCGGCTGCAGCGGGAGCGCCCGGCGCGTTGTCGGCGTTGCCGCAGGCGGAGGCCAATGTTGCTGCCACGCCGATCACGGCGAGTGTGGTGAGGCGAGGTGAGTGCATGCGGGACATCGGTGGCTCCTTGAGGCGGAAGTTTTGCCTGGCTCACTTTTGAGCGGGCGCTGCAGCCATAGGAACCGGATTGCGCATCCAATCCCGCCACCGTGGTAGGGGGAGAATTCGGCGGTAGTGGCGGGACTGGTCGGCGGTTGCGGTTCTTATAGGGACTGCAAGATCCAGAAATGCGAGGTGCCGTCACATGAAGAGCGGAATCAAGAATTTGGCCGTCATGGCGTTGTTGTTCGCGAGCGCCGGAATCGGTGCTCAGAGCACAACCGAACCCTTGAGCGGATTGCCGCTGGCGCCGGGGTTGAAGAGAACTGCGGACCCCGTCCAGTCGTACAAGTACTGTGGGAAGAGCGCAAGCGTCGTATTGTACTTGAGCACAGGTTTCGCCGATCTTGACCACGAGAGTGCGTGGTATGCCCATGCCATGCCGCGGGCCGTCATGTTTACCGCCAGTACCGGCATCAAGACCTTCATCTCAGCGGATGGAACAGGCGCCGTTGAAGCGGCCGATGCCTTTATTTCCTACTTTCGATTCTCGCCTGGGCTCTCGCCCGCGGAGATGAAGATCCTAGGAGCGGAGCCCGCCTCACGAGAATGCAGCGCGGATTAGTTCACCCGCATGCGCCGTGACGGCGCGCCGGACGCCGGCTACTGTGCGGCCTGTCGCGAGCTGTTGAGAAGCGACAGAATTCGTTTAAAGCCGAGTGCGCGGGCGGCTTTTTCCAGATCCGCGCGTGTCTGCGAGGCTTCCGATTTGTTGCCCTGACCTGTCAAGATTTGCCACTCGGCAAGCTTTGATTCCAGCGACCAGCCAATCCAATGTCTGCGCTCGGCATCGCTGGCGAGTTCTTTGAGCCTGTCGACCGCCACGCTTCGCTGATCGGCACCGGCAAGCCTCGCGAGCGCAATATCGACCACATATACCTCCTGCTGCGACGAAATAGCGGCCCGCAGACCGCGCGCACGCGCTGCTGCCCGGTCTCGCTCAGCTGGCTCCTGCAACATCTGCGCGCACAGCGCCAAAAGCGCCTCAGCGTTTGCCTCCCCGGTATGAGCCTGTTCGCCCGCATAGCCCTTCGCCGCGCGCCGCAATTGCTCTTGTGCCTTCGGGTAGCGTCCGGCGTCGAACTCGATCTGTCCTATTAGGAATTCAGAGTTCGCCTCGTATATGGCATTGCCACTGTTGCGCGACAATAGCTCGGTTTTTTCCAGGAGCAGTAGCGCGATCTCTGGCTCACCGCGGTCCACCGCGACGCTTGCACAGATAAAGTCGCTGTAAATCCTAAATTGCGGATCGCTGAGTACATCGGCTTCTGACTGTGCGCTTGCGCAACTTGTTTGCGCCTCATCGAGCTGGCCTCGCATCCTGAGAATATCCGCGTAGGTCGCCAGCGACCAGACGTGTCCGCCCCGATCATGGCTGCTTTCGGTGAGCGCGGTGACTTCTCGATACTTGCTCAATACATCGTCCGTGGCGGCGTCGTCCGAGGCAATGGTTGCGAGTGCCCGCAGCGTCCAGATTTGCAGGCGCAGGTCTCCCGTGGTGCGGCTAATCTCCAACGCCCGGCGCGCTGCAGCCTGAGCTCCCTCGCGGTCACCTTGCGCCCAGAGCATCGAACAAATGTTGCGGTAAATCGCCCCGACTTCGCCGGTGTCGCCGATGCTTTCCGCCAATGCTATCGCCCGCCGGTATTCCTCCAGCGCCGCTTGATGCTGCGACGGAGAGTTGAGAACTGCCGCGCGGAGTCGACGAGCCGCAACCTCGCCGCGCGGATTACCCATTTCATGATAGCCGGCGATAGCAGCGTCGAGTTCGTCTCTTGACGCTTCAAGCTGACCTAGGTGCATCTGCGCCTCGGCGAGCGCAACTTGGGCGTCCGCGACCAAGCCCAGCGCCTGGTGGGTTTGCGCCAGTCGAAGTGCTTCTTGGGCATGCTGCGCTTGTGATCGAGCGTCGTTTCGCGCGCCCGCGAGCTTCGTTGCCGCAAGTTCCACCCGAGGGTCTTGCGATGCCTGCGGCAAGCGGCGTAAGTCAACGAGCGCGGTTTCGGCGGCGTCGGTCTCGCCTGCGTCAACCTCGGCGCTGACCAGCTCGAGTCCATACTCGAGCGTCAGGGGCCGCAGCGCCACCAACTTGCGCCAGCTCTCCGCCGCGTGTTTTGCGTCATAGCTTTCCATTTGTACCGCGGCCTCGATTTGCATGCGCAGCTCCGGCGGCGCCGAGGAAGAGCGGCTTGCCGCCTGTTTCGCTGCCGCAAGTGCTTTCTGACGGTAACCGAGCGCGGCCCACGCTTGCGAGAGATAGAGGTAGGAGGGCGCGTAATCCGGTGCTTCCGCGACGGCTTCGAGAAGCTCATCGCGGGCGCGCGCCGAATCGTGCCTGACAATCGCGTCGAGCGCGAATCCGATGCGCTGCGCCACCGCCGTCGTCGACGGCTGGATGCTGGCGATTTGATTGAGCCTTCCTTTGCTCGTATCGGAGGCACCCAATTTTTGGCGCAATACCGCTCCTGCTTGTTTAACCACCAGATTAAGTGACGAAAGCGAGCCCTGATTGGAAACCACCGCGATCGAGGCGCCGGTGCGTGCGTCCTGCAGGCTGATGACCACAGATAGTGGGCTGTCGCCGGCCGAATCAGCGAGGCGATACTCGCCGCTGATCACAAAATCCGCGTTGAGGCGCTGGCGAAGTTGAGCGAGCGGTTCGCGGGCGTAACCACCGGCTTCTTGCGCCTTCACGTCCTGGCTCGCCTCCAGGACCATCGCATCGGGTATGACGCGTATTTCATCGGCTGCACTCAACTCAGTGCCCAGCATCTCCGTGAGCGCCGGAGCCAGCCATTTGTCCTTCTCATTCTGCGTGCGTGATTGCAACTCGACGATGGCGACTACCCGATTCTGGGAACGGAGGATACCGGTGCCGCGGGGGTGTTGATGCGACCAAATCACGATGGCTGCCGCAAGTACAGCCGCCGAACCGCAGATCGCGACAAGGGCGGGGGCGCCAGAAGGCAGTCTTGGCGGCTTCTTGTCAGTGGGATCATTGATCATGGTCAGACGTATACTCGAGGGATAGAGCCGGACGGCGGGCTCATGTAAGTATGCCTCTCGTCGAACTCTCTGTGGTGGTGCCTGTTCACCCCCTCAATAGGCCGTGGCGGCGAAACCGCGCTCGCATTAGACTCTACCGGCCGCACCCCGCGCCGCCGGAATTCCTGCAAAGCGAGATCATGAAGTCAAATGGTCCAATCGGTGATCTCTCCTCTGCGCAGAAGGGGCACGTCGATGCGCTGCTCGATGGCCTACTGGACTTGCCCGAAGATCAGCGAATCGAGCGCCTCCGTACCTTGCGTATCGACGACTCGGCGGTGATGAGCGAAGTGGAGAGCCTGCTGCGGGCTGCCAGCGCCTCACGGGATTTTCTGACAGTAAAGCAGCAGCCGATATATGCCCCAGCCGACACTGTTTCTGTCGAAACAAATCTCGGCGGGTGGAAGATCATACGGCTGATCGGGCATGGCGGCATGGGGGATGTGTATGAGGCTACGCGAGCTCGAGGCGATTTTGACCAGCGAGTCGCGATAAAGATCCTGCAATGCGAAGCGGCGGATCAATCGGGGCGATTTCACGCGGAGAGGCAGATTCTTGCGCGGCTTGAACATCCCGGCATCGCTCGATTGTACGATGGAGGAGTGACGGCGGACGCCAGGCCCTACATGGTGATGGAGTATGTTGAGGGACGACCCATCACGCAATTCTGCCGGCTCACTGAGGCAACATTGGAGAGCCGGCTCAAATTATTCATCCAGGTCTGCGACGCCGTCGCCTATGCGCACCAAAACCTCGTCGTTCATCGAGACCTCAAGCCCTCGAATATCCTGGTGACCCAGGGCGCGGCGGTAAAACTCGTCGATTTCGGAATCGCGAAGCTGCTCGACGCGCACGGCGCACGAGTCACGCTAGGGCGCGCAGCGCCCATGACGCCGATCTGCGCCGCGCCGGAGCAACTTGAGGGTGGTGTGATCACTACGGCCACCGATGTCTATGCCCTGGGTGTCCTGCTTTTCGAGTTGCTAACCGGAACTCATCCCTGGATCAGCACCAACACGCCAGTTCTAAAAGCCATGCGCGCCGTATTGGATCGCTCAGCGCCAGCGCCGAGCGAGAAGGCCTCGCGCAATTCCAATGCGCCAATCCCCGCGCGCCTGATAAGCGGAGACTTGGACGCGATCGTCGCCAAAGCGCTCCGCAGAGAGCCCGAGCACCGCTATGCCAGCGTCGATTCCCTCAAGCTGGAAATTGAGCGCGTATTGAGCGGCGATCCCATTGAGGCGCGCAAAGGAGTGCCTCTTTATATCGCCGGCAAACTGTTGCGACGATATCGGTGGGCCGTCGGTACGGTGGCTCTTGCCCTGGCGTCGGCCCTGGCTGGGCTTGCGTGGCAATCGCATCAAGTGGGCATTGAGCGGGAGACGGCTCGGCGCGAGAGTTCCCGGGACGAGGCGATACGGCGAAACTTGACGCGTCTATTCGATGCGGCGTTGGCCCATCAAGGCACGCAACCCCTGTCTGCCGCGGGCGTCATCGACAGCAGCGCACAGGATGCGCTTCGGGATTTGCGCGATCGCCCCGAACTCGCCGGTCAAACCGTATTGGCGTTAGCCGACATGTACGGAGCACTCGAGGATGTCACCGGCGCCACTTCGCTGCTCGAGGGTTTCATCGCCCAATCGAGCGCTCGTGCCGACCAGGCGGCACTCGCGGACGCGCGCCAAAAGCTCGCTGAAATAGAATTGCTTCGCGGGCAACTTGAGTACGCCCAGCGGCTGCTGGACCAGAGCGACAGCTATTGGAAAGGCTCTCCGCGGCCCTATCTCGAGGAGCGGCTTGTGGGTCTGGTGCTACGTGCGCGTCTACAACGTGCGCGAGGTGATCTCGACGGCAGCATTCGGACGTCGCGTCAAGCGATCACCCAACGAGTGTCGCTGTCGGGGCATGACCACCCTCAGACGGCTCTTCTCTATAACGCCCTGGCCATTTCGCTTACGGATGCCAATCGCTTGGACGAGGCGCTTGCCGCATATCACGACGCTGCGGCGATTTACGAGACGTTGGGGCTTCGCGATGGATTCGACGCGCAAATCACGATGGCCAACAGTGGAATCCTGGAATTGAAGATGGGCCACCTGCAAGTCGCCGACGTGCTGCTCAAAAGCTCATTGGCTCGACAACGCTCGCTGTCTGGAGAAACCGCAGCATTGGCCAATGCGATGGGTTATTACGGCAAGCTACTCTCAATTAACAGCCGCACCGAACCGGCTATCAGCGTGCTGCGCGAGGCGGCGGGTGTCGCTTCGCGCAGCGCCGGAGCCGACAGCGCGTTAGCCCTGCAAATCAGGATTTTTCTAGGAGAGGCATTGACGGCAACGGGTGATCTCGCCGCGGCGAACGACATGCTGAACGATGTGCGCGTCGCGGCGATTGCGAAATACGGAGAGGGACACTCGCTGGCACTTTGCAGTCAGGTAGCCCTCGCGCAAACCGCGGCCCAGGATGGGGCTTACGACAAGGCGGCTTCGAAATTGACCTCTGCGATCGCGGGCTTCAGGAAATTGGGCCCGCCCTTTGAGACGAACTTGGCGCATGCGCTTGAGGTTTTGGGTGAGGTCCAACTTCGCGCGGAGCATATTCAGGAAGCCAACACCGCATTCAGAGAGGCCGTCGTCATCAGAGAAAAGACGTCCAGCGATGTATGGGAATTGGCCAAAGCCCGCGAACGCCTGGGTGAGGCGCTTTCCAGGGCTCACGCCGAAGGGGCCGCCGAATTATTGGAGAGGTCGATTCCCGACTTGGAGTTGCAATTGGGTGCTTCGCATCCCGAGACGATACGTGCCAAAGCCGCTCTCGCGCTGGCGCGCGCCTAGGAGCGCACACGGTGCATCGAATTTAGTAAGCCTTAAATATCTTATTGCAGAGCGCGCCGACTGCGGCCGGCAACGCATCGGCATTCATGACAAGGTCGGCGCCGGCGCCGCGGACTTGAATGTCGCACAGCACCGCGTTCTTTTGCGCCACAAGTTCATGCAACGTCTCTTGCCAGACGGCCGCGTCGCCGATGCCTGCTAGTGGGCTGCTGGCCAGGGGCATCTTGCCCGTCTTCCACGCATCGAGGGTCGTGCGCCCGACTCCCGGGCGAACGCTGATGACGATGGCTGGGAAGCTGCGCGTGGCAAACTCACAGGACTGAGTATCTCCCGGAAGGGAATTTACTTGCGTGATTGGCGCGCTCAGGATCCCGGCGACATCCTTGGCCTCGAGTATATGCCGTTCGCACACCGAACCTTCCGCGATCGGCGCGCCCGTCGCGGCAAGAGCCTCTGATCTTTCAAAGGCGGTTTTTTTTGAGCATCCCAGTATGGCTGATGCGGCAACCGCGCAGGTCAACCATCCGAGGATGTTCAAGAATTGCTTCATCGCAGTAGCTCGGGTCCCCGGTACACCACCGAATCGGGCGGCGACCCCGCGCCTCACTGCCGCACGATAGGAATGTCGAATTGCCCATTCTCCACGCGGATAACGGGTGGTGCGAGCTTGCGGACCGGGTCGGGCGTTTGGAAACTGAACTCCAGCGTGCCTGAAAAAGTTCCGATGATCCGATCGGCCGTTAGCGATGTGATACTCACGACCAAGTGCCGTGGCGTGTATTCGCTGCCGTCAGGCGTGATGCCGGCGCTATTAGTGCCTAGCGCCATGACCCGGTCGCCCTTGATCGGCTTTCCGTTGATCACGGCCGAGAATGACGTGCGGTTACCAGCCGCGTCCGCCGCACCGACTCCCGGCGAGCATCCCTCCAACAACAATGTCCCTACGGTTACGAGCAATGCGATTCGTGCGAATGTCATGGTAAGCCTCCAAGGGAGCGTCAATTCAGTCAAAGAACCAAAACCGACGGTGAACCCCGCCATGCGGTGGCTTTTCCGCAGTGCCGCCCTCCGAGGTGGCGGGAATGCGTGGCGGATGCGGTTCTTTAGCCTACATACGGGAGAAATTCACCATGAGAATCACGGTCGGACTCAGGCTGGTCGCGTCCTGCGCCATCATGTATGCGAGCTGTGCGAACGCTGCACCGCCGGTATCGTTCTATTCCGCCAATGTCACTGCTGTCGACCGAGTGAGCGAGGGCTCGGTTGTTATCACGACCAAGGATTCGATCGCAGCCGTGTGCGAGTGGTACCGCAAGAATTTGCGGGATCAAAGCGGCGAAAAGGTGACTAGCGATGGTGCGCACATTTTTTACACGCACAGCGGCGCCACCGTGGACGTCGAACCTGGCAATCGCTTCGATCCGGGCACGAAAATTGGCCTGGTATGGGACGCCAAGAAATTCGGGCCGTATTCGGGCAACTGACGCAGCGACCGCTATGACCTGCCACCGCGCTATATGCCAAGATTTCTGCACGTTCAGCGGCCATGTGCATAGAATCTATCGATGGCCGACGTAGAGCACCCATTGCCGCGGGACGCGCTGGTTCGATTGGAGGCAAGTACGGCGCCCGCGGATGTGCGCCGCATTGCCTCCGAGTTGCTGCCCGTCTTCTACCAACAATTGAAGCGCGTCGCGCACCGGACTCGGGCTCGTTTCGGAGCGGGTCAAACGCTGCAAACGACGGCGCTCGTTCATGAGGCGTATTTGCGCCTCGGACAATCACGCAGCTTCGCCGATGAAGTTCACTTCTTGCGCGCCTCGGCGCTTGCCATGCGTCACGCCGTCATCAATCACGCGCAGTCGCGGCTGGCGGAAAAGCGCGGCGGCGGCGGTCAGCACCTCACCCTGTCGAATGTGGCGGATCTGTCGATCGATTCCGACGAGGGGATGCTGGCTCTCAATGAAGCAATGGAGCGTTTGGCCAAGGAAATGCCGCGGCTTGCGGATGTGGTCGAGTGCCGCTTCTTCGGGGGTTACGGCGAAGAGGATACGGCACGCGCGTTGGGCATGGCGCTGCGCACGGTGCAACGCGATTGGCTGAAGGCTCGGGCTTGGCTGTTTCGCGAGCTGGGCGGAACCATTGGCTGAGAGCCTGTCTGAGTCGATCCTCAGCCGAAAAGCTCCTCGATCACTTCCTCGCCGATCGCGAACCCTGTCGAGGCGCCGATGCCGCTCGTGACCGTGACCAATCGCACCCGGGGAGCCGGCGCGTCGTGGAGCAGGGCGCGGCCCGCGGCGACGGCATAGCTGCCCGTCCAGCGCTGCCGCGCGGCAGGCGCAGGCCGCCCCGTCGCGGCCTCAAATTCCTCCAAGAGCAGCCGGTAGATTTCTTCATCGGCGAACGGCGGCGCGTCGTAGTGATGGCTGTCGCCGACCACTAGGCTGCCGTCGGCTGACTGTGCGACGATGAGATGGATGCCGTGCTTGAGATACAGGGCCTGCTCGGATTCCAAGCGGCGCCGCAGCGCGCCGGCCTCGGGCAGGCTCGCGAATCCGCCGTAGCGCGCCAGGCTCAAGTCCGACATCACCGTCCCGGGCAGCACGAAGCCGGGGCTCTCCAGACGCATCATCTGCAGTGTGCAGCGGCCGATTCCGGCGGCGGCCAATCGTTCCGGAAACAGCGTCGCGACATCGTCGCCGGGGCAGACCACCGCCGCCGCGGCCAAGATAGGCCCGCGCGATGTGTCGAGCTTCGGCGGGTCGACGCCATGCACCGCGGTGCCCCAGCGGAATGCCACTCCGTAATCGCGGACGAGCCAGTCGGCTAAGCGCGGGAGGGCATCGCGGGATTCGACACGCAGCTCATGCGGGCTCCACAGCACCGCCTCGAGCGCCGCTGTTTGCAATTCAGGACAGCGCTGCCGCGCGGCCGCAGGCGTCAACAGCCGGCAGCCTTCCGCCATGTCGGTGCGCAGAAACGCCTCGAGCACGGCGGCGGATTCCGGGCGCCTGGCGGCGGCCCAGAGTCCCCGGCTCACAATCGGGATGCCGGCCTTCGCCGCAGCTTCCTCCCACACCTCGCGCGAGCGGCGTGCCCGGGGCCAGATCGCCTCGCGATCCTGGCCCGTGATCGTGACCAGGCCGAAATTGCGCACCGAAGCGCCGCGGGCCCGCGCATTGCGCTCGATCACCACGACTTTGAGGCCGCGCCGCGCCGCGGCCAGCGCGCAGGACAAGCCGACGATGCCGGCGCCGACCACCGCAAGATCGAATTCCAGGCGCTCCACCCCTTTAAGTCTACCAAGACGCAAGACGCCCATCGAAGCCAACCGAACGGCGGTCATCTGGTTGTAAACTTAAGGAAGCTAACTTATATGGCCCGAGCCCCGCATCGCGGCGCAGCTAATAGGACCTCATGGTGATTGCCTCTTTGCGTCGCATGCTCGAACGGGCGAACCCCGTGCTTTTCACCACCGTCGCCGGGCTTGCGGGCTTCTCGGCGTATTTTTCCATGTACGCGTTCCGCAAGCCCTTCTCCGCCGCGACCTTCGCCGTCGTGCCCGGATGGAACTTCGTGCTCGACTACAAGATCGCGCTGGTGATCGCCCAGGTGGCGGGTTACGCGCTGTCAAAGATGCTCGGCATCAAGATCATCTCCGAACTCGACCCGGCCAAGCGCGCATCCGCCATCGTCGTCCTCATTCTGACCGCGGAGCTCGCGCTGGTGCTGTTTGCGCTGATCCCGGCGCCGTGGAACGTGGCGGCGATGTTCTTGAACGGCCTGCCGCTCGGCATGATCTGGGGCCTGGTGTTCGGCTTCATGGAAGGCCGGCGCACCTCCGAGGTGTTGGGCGCCGTGGTGTGCGCGAGCTTCATCGTCTCGTCGGGAGCGGTCAAATCGGTCGGCAAGCTGGTCATGCTCTACTGGCATGTCAGCCCCTTCTGGATGCCGGCCGTCGCCGGGGCGCTGTTCCTGCCGCTCTTGTTTGTGTCGGTGATTGCGCTCTCGGCGCTGCCGCCGCCCAACGCGCTCGATGAGGCCGCGCGTGTGCGCCGCGCGCCGATGGGCGCCGCCGCGCGCTCCGCCTTCCTCGCCGAATACGGCATCGGCGTTGGTCTCCTAGTGGCCGCCTACGTGCTCGCCACGGCGCTGCGCGATTTTCGCGACAACTTCGCCGCCGAACTCTGGAGCGGCTTGGGCTACGGCAACGGAGCGGCTATTTTCACCGCGAGCGAGCTGCCGGTGGCCGCGCTCGCGCTCATTGCGCTCGGGCTCATCATGACGGTGCGCGACAATGCGCGTGCGCTCATGGTGATTCACGCCGTGATCATCGCCGGACTCGTCCTGCTCGGCGGCTCGACGCTCGCGTTCCACTTGGGATGGCTCGGCCCGATCTCCTGGATGATCTTGAGCGGCGCGGGACTGTACATGGCCTACACGCCGTTCAACGCCATGCTGTTCGACCGGATGATCGCCGTCAGCGGCCGCATCGGCACCGCGGGGTTTTTGATCTACGTCGCCGATGCCTCCGGCTACGTCGGCAGCTGCGCCCTCCTGATCTGGCGCAACTTCGGCTTGATGCAGCTCAATTGGATGCAGGTCTTCACTGCGAGCGCCTACTTCACCAGCCTCATCGGCATGGTGCTGGTCGCTCTATCGGCGGTGTTTTTCGTGCGCAAGGCGGCGGCGGTCAAGCCCATGAAACTGCAGTTGGAAGACTACTCCACGCCTTGAGTTCAAGCTCGTTCGTCAATCGCGGTACCTGGTCAGCGCATCGCCGAGGGCCGCTTTGAGAGGTCCTAACATCGGCTCGAAATGCCGCCACTGATCGAGTCCGTCGCGATAAATGGGTTGGCGCACCTGCTCCGCGCTCGCCGTTCGCACACTGCGTTCCGTCTTGTGGAACTCGAGGCACTGCGGCTCGAACCTAAGCCCGCAGAAATCGAGCATCCGCCGCACGCTGACCTCGAGGTCGGCGACCACATCCTCATGATGAACGGTGAGCACACGCCCCGGCAGTACCTCATCCCAATGCCGCATCAGTTCCAGATACGCGCGGTAGTAGCGCGCGAGGTCGTCGAGGCTGTAGGTAAACTCCTGCCCGCCGGCGAATAGCTGCTTGAAATTCCCGAAGCAGCACGCCATCGGTTCACGCCGGGCATCGATGATTTTGGCCCGCGGCAGGATCAGATGAATGAGCCCGATATGCCGGAAGTTGCCCGGCAGCTTGTCGATGAAGTGCGGCTTGCCGCTTCGATAAACCGAGGTTTCGCTGAGGTACCGCTCACCGAGACGCAGGAAATCCGCGTCATTGAGTTCGGTGAGGATGCGCGGATAGCGCGGGTTCGCCATATCCGTATCGCGTCCCAGCAACTCCATGATCAAGGACGGAATTTCCGTGAGCTCGCGAGTCCCTTCCACCTCTGAATGCGAGGCTAAAATTTGCTCGAGCAGGGTGGAACCGGAACGCGGCAATCCTACGATGAAGATGGGCGACCGGTCCGGCGAGCCCGAGCCTCTGTGGTTGGCGAACAGCTCCTCCCTACACACCTCGATCTGGCGGCGCACATGGCGCTCCGGTTCCGGCCGGTAGGTGGTTTCCGATCGCTTCAGCGTATTGCCGCGCTCGTACCAGGCATACGAATCCGCGTACTCGCCCCGGTCCTCGAGCGCCTTGGCCAAAGCGAAGCAAAGGTGATAGCGGTCAACCAGCCCCGTCGCCGGCGCACCCGCGGCCGCCCGCATCTGCGCAACCTCTCCGTCCGAAAAGAGGTACGTCTTGAGATTGGCAAGACCCCAGTATGCATTGCCAAAATCGGGGCGCAACTCTTGAGCCGCGCGGTAGGCCGCAACGGCTTCCTCGCTCCGGCCGAGGGTCTTCAAGGCATTCCCAAGCGATACATGCACGATGGGCGGGGCCGCGCCCGCCGCGATCAGTTCGCGGTACACCGCGGCCGCCTCCTCGTGCGCCCCGAATCCGGCGGACGCGGTCGCATACAGGCCGCGGTACAAGATATTTTCAGGATCCAGCGCCTTAAGCTTCAGAAGCTCCACGCGGGCCTCGAGAAACATTTGCAGCTCGACGAGCGCACCGGCGTAATCGAAACGCGCGGCGCGATACTCCGGAGCGAGTTCGAGCACTCGCTCGAATAGAGTCTTCGCATCCTTGAGCGCCGCGCGCTGCAACGCGATCCGGCCGAGCAGCCGCAGCGCCTCCACGTGATCGCCGTGCTGCGCGAGAAACGCACGGACGACGCGCTCGGCCGCGGCGAGATCACCATCCGTAAAGAGGCTCGACGCCGCCAGCACTTCGGGCGGCAGCCTCTTCAAGGCCGCGCCATGGGCCGCGGCCATGCGCTCGTCGTCGGCCTGACCGGCCATACGGAACAGGCTCTCGAGCATGTTCCAGCTCGCCGCCAGCGCGGGATTCAGGTTGACCGCGCGCAAATAGGCGTCGATCGCCGGCATGACCTCTTTGCGCGCGGCATGACAATGGCCGCGCTCCTGGTACAGACCGCTGAAATTCGGATGAGACTGCTCGAGCCTCGCGAGAGTCGCCAGTGCTTCGGTATTCTGGTGCAAGGAGCGCTGACTGACCGCGATCGCGAGCAGCACATCGCGGTTGCCCGGCACTTGCTGCGCCAGTGCTTCAGCCGCAGCGAGACTCTCGGCGAACCGCCGCTGGACCAAGAGCCCAGCGATGCTCCCGAGTTCGGCTTCCGGCGCGGATGGACCCGGCTCGGCGTTCATGGTGACTCCAGCAATTGGCGCAGCGGCCCCAAGAATTGCCGGTAATTTTTCCAGCGCGCGACCGAGGCGCCATGCAGCTTCTGCCGCACCTGCCACTTGCTGGCCGTGATCACGACGCGATCCGTCGTGTGAAACTCGAGGCACTTCGGATCCCAGGGCAGGCCGGCGAAGTCCAGCATCCGTCGGCTCCAGCCCTCCTGATCTTCGATCAGCGCCTCGTAACGAACCTCCAGCAACGCGGTCGGCGGCAACACCGCGCGCCAGTGATCGCAAATCCGCACATAGTGGCCGTAGTAATCCACAAGATGATCAAGGTCATTGACCCAGGGACCCATATTGGAGAAATTCTGGAAGTAGATCGATAAACAGGTGTCGACGGGATGGCGTCTGACGTGGATGATTCTGGCGCGCGGAAAGGCATGGTGAATCAGCCCGGCGTAGAGGAAATTGGCGGGCATCTTGTCGGTCGCCCGCAGCGCATCGCCGCATCCGGCATGGAGGCGCTCGAGATAATCGCGCACCAGAACCGGGATCAAGTTCCGGGCGGCCTCGCCGTCGTCGGCCGCCTTTCGATAGGCGCTGAATGCGGCATCCCAGAAAGCCACCTCGCCGGCGCCGAACACCGCGGGATGCGATGCGAGGATTTGCTCGGTCAGCGAGGTGCCGGATCGCGGCATGCCGATGATGAAAATAGGCCGCTCCGAATCCGACGCCCCCTCGGCCGGCCGGCGCAACGCCGCGGCGTCGAAGCGGGCCATGATTTCATCGACACGCGCCGTCAGTTTCGCCGCGTCGTAGTGGAATCCATAGCGCTTCGTCAGTTCATTGGCTTGGCGAAAGTGGGGGAATGCCTCATCGAATTGGCCGACATCGTCGAAGTACTTGCCGAGCGCGTAATGCAGGCTGATTTCATTCCCGAGAGGCTGTGACTTCTTCAGCAGCGCTTGCGCTCCCTGCAACCAGGCGAGGTCGCCGGTGGTCATCTTGCGATGCGACGCGATACTGAAAAAAACCGACGGGTACTCGGGGTCGATGGCCATCGCGCGCTGGAACAATTCCACCGCGGCGGCGAATTCGCCGCGATCCGCCTTGAGTTCGCCGAGCAGGCACAGCGCTTCGACGTAGTTTGGTTCGAGCGCGAGCGCCGCCAGGCAACTCGTCTCCGCATCGGCGGAGCGGCGCTGAAAGCGCAGCGCCATCGCCAGGCTCAAATGGGCCAGCGCGAAGTCGGGCTTCAAAGAGATCGCCCTGTGAAAATGCATGACCGCCTCCTGCAGCGGGCGGAACTGGAACAGGGCGTTGCCGAGATTGCAATGACTCTCGGCGCGCGCCGGGTCGAGTTCGATGGCCCGTCGATAGAGCGCCGCGGCCTCGCGGCACTCGCCGACGTCGCGCAGCGCATTACCGAGGTTATTCAACACCTCGATGTGGGCGCCGTCCAGAGCCAGCGCCCGGCGAAAGCTCGCGATGGCCTCGTTTCGCCGTCCCAGCCCGAGCAGCGACAACCCGAGATTATTGTGGGCACGGGCCGAGGTCCCATCGAGCGCAATCGCTCGCTCGCTGCTTTCGATCGCTTCGAGAAAATCTCCGGACTGCCGCAGGGCGTTGCCGAGGTTGAAGTGGATCTGTGCCTCGCCCGGCGCGAGCTCGAGCGCGAACCGGTAAGCGCTCATCGCGGCGGGCCGCTCGCCGAGCGCCATCAAGGCGTTGCCGAGATTGTTGAGCGCCTCCGGTTGCCGGCGGTCCAATCGCAGGGCTTCCTGGTAGAGCGTAACCGCTTCGGGAAATTGGCCGAGCTCCTTCAACGCATTCGCGGCATCAACCAGGGCGCCGGTGTCGTCGGGCTTGAATTGCAGCGCGCGGCGCAAATGAACCAAGGCGTCGGCGTACTGCCCGGCGCCGTACAGCGCCGAGCCCAAATTGCTGTGCGCTTCGGCATCCTGCGGCATCAGGCTTGCCGCCCGCTGCAGCGCCTGCAGCGCCTCCTTGCCCTGCCGTATCAGGGAAACTCCCAGAATCTTCCAGAGAATTCCCGCGTCCGGGTGCAGGCCGAGCAGCGACCGCGCCTTGTTCTCTGCCTCGCCGAACCGATTCCCGTTCATCAGCGCGACCAGCGCGCCAATGTCGCTGTTGCCCGGCTTATTCATCGTGGTAGCGGGTCAATGCGTCGCCAAGGGCCGCTCTCAAGGGTTCGAGCCAGGGTTCGAAATTTTTCCAGTGCTCGAGTCCCTCGCGATAAATGGGCTGGCGGACCTGCTCCGAGCTCGCCGTGCGCACGCTGCGCTCGGTCTTGTAGAACTCGATGCACGGAGGTTCGAAGTCGAGCGCGCAGAAATCGAGCATCCGCCGTACGCTGCCCTCGAGGTCGGCGACCACATCCTCGTGATGAACACGCAGCACGCGCCCCGGCAGTACCCCATCCCAGTGCCGCATCAGTTCCAGATAAGTGCGGTAGTACCGCGCAATATCCTCCACGCTGTAGGTGAATTCCTGACCATTGGCGAACAGCTGTTTGAGATTGCTGAAACAACAGGCGAGTGGCGAGCGCCGCGCATCGATGATCCTGGCATTCGGCAGCATCAGATGAATGAGGCCGATATGCCGGAAATTGTTCGGCATCTTGTCGATGAAGAACGGCTTGTCGTGGCGGTAGCACCTAGTCCCGGCGAGATACTGTTCGCCGAGTCCGCGAGATTCAGCGGCATTGAGCGCCGCAAGTATGCGCGGATATCGTGAATTTCCAGGGGTCGCATCGCGGCCCCGCAGACCGGCGACGATCTGCTGCACGTTGGCAAGTTCCTGCGTGCCCTCCACGCGGGAGTGCGAGGCGAGGATCTGTTCCAGCAAAGTCGACCCGGAGCGCGGCAGTCCTACGATGAAGATGGGCGACTCGTCCGGCGCACCCCAGCCGCGCCGGCTTGCGAAGAACTCCCGCGTGCAGGTCTCGATTTGCTGACGCGTATTGTTCTCGATGATATCGGGTTGATAATTGCTTTCGGCACGCTTCAGCCGATTGCCAAGCTCGTAGTAGTGGAACGCTTCGGCAAACTCACCCCGGTCCTCGAGCGCCTTGGCCAGCGCGAAACTGAGATGGTAGCGATCGACCGGCGCCGTGTCCGCCGCCGCGAGCCCGGCGCGCACCTCTGCAATCTCCGCATCGGTGAAGCGGTAGGTCTTGAGGTTCGCGAGACTCCAATAAGCATCTCCGAAATCCGGCCGGCACAGGGCGGCACGCCGATACGACCCGATCGCCTCCTGTTGGCGGCCGAGCGTCTTTTGCGCATGTGCGATCCACAAGCGAAGATCAGCGTCCTCGGGCGAGCCGCGCAGCAGCTGCTCGTACAGGAGAATGGCCCGCTCATGCTCCCCGAGACCCACGACACACGTGGCATACAATCTCTTCAAGTCGGGGTTGTCCGGATCCGCGTCCAGAAGTCGTTCGAGTTCGCGCCGCGCATCCGAGTATTTGTGGAGCTCGACCAGCACCGCGGCGTATTCCTGGCGCGCAGCCTGATAACCGGGTTCGTGCTCGAGGACGGCCGCGAGCAGGATTTCCGCATCGTCGAATACCCGCCGCGCAATCCCGATGCGGGCGAGCAATCGCATGGCCTCGATATGATCGCCATATTTAAGCAGGTACGCGCGCACCAGAGCCTCGGAGGCTTCCAGGTCGCCGTCCGCGAACAGGCCGGTCGCGGTCACCACATCGGGCGGCAGGTTTTGCATCGTCGCGAGATGCTCCCCCGCCGTCGCCGCCAATGCGGCCTGTCCCGTCATCCGGTAGAGTCCTTCGAGCATGCCCCACGCGCCGGGCAGCGCGTGATTGAACTCGACCGCCTGACGGAAGGCTTGGATGGCCGGGGGCGCTTGTTTGAGCTCAACCAGGCAGCGCCCGCGCTCCTCATGCAGCCGGCTGAATCGCGGATGATGAACTTCAAGCCTTGCCAGCGTCGACAGCGCGTCGGGGATGCGGCCCAGAAACCTCTGCGCAATCGCGACGTACAACAGGCCATCCCGATGGTTCGGGGCCTGGGCCAGCAGCGCCTGCCCTTGCGCCAGCGCCTCGGCAAACTCATGTCGCCTCAATAGGGCGCGGATGCGGGCCGCCTCCGAGCCCTTTGGGATCGGAGCGGGCGAAATGGCGTCGGCAGAATCCATGCAGTCCTATAAAAAAAAGGGCGGACATGAAGTCCGCCCTTGATTCTACTGCAACCGACTCAGACGATCAGAACTTGTAGCCGAACAGCAGAGTGAGCACACGCGGACGCAGCGGCACCTCCGTTTTAATGAACTGGCCGGACGAAGTGTTCGTGCTGGCATCGCTGTCCGTCAAGTTGCTGCCGTTCACCTGGACCGTCCAACTGTCCTTGGACACGCCGACCGACGCATCGTAGGTGGTGTATCCCGGCATCGTGTACAGGAGCAAGGTCGTGGTCGGAATGACCTCGGTGCTGCCCGGGGTGAAACTGGCCGGCTCGTTGCGCTCGCTGCCGATATGGTTGGCTCCCACCGACACGAACGGCCGGTAGTCCGACACCGTCCAATCGTAGCGCGCGCGCGCATTGAACATGAATGACGGCGAGTAGGCAGGCGATGTGTCGAGAGCGCCGAACGCATTCGCGAGCGGCCCACCCCTGATGGTCGTGATGCACTGGCCGATCGGAGTCGGATTACCCTTGGCGGCCGGTACATTGCTTTCCAGGCACGGTGCGTTCGTTTGATTCGAACTGTTCCAGGAAGCGGAGCCCTGCACAGTAAGTCCTTCCGTCGCCCGTGCGACGATCTGCAGTTCCGCGCCATGGACCGTGTAGCTCGGTCCGTTCACGGTGAAGGTCGTATTGCCGAAGTCCGGCGGCGAGAACAGCGGCAGCTGGATGTTGTCCCAGTGCATGATGTACGTGGATGCATTGATCTGCACCCGGTGATCAAAGAGCTCGGTCTTGAAACCGAGTTCGTTGTTGATCAGCTTGTCGGAATCGAAACCCTCCGGCTTGTAATACTGCTTGCCGGTGCCGTTCGCGTAATACGGGATCTCCGCCTTCAGCGTTACGACGCCGGCCTCCGACACTGACGTGCGGTTGAATCCACCCGGCCGGAATCCCTGTGAGTACGTAAGGTACAGCATCATGTCCGGGGTAATGTGCCAGGTGATGTTGGCGCGCTCGCGGGAGCCGGCTTCGGTCTTGTTCAGGTTGATGCCGAAGCCGCAATCGCCGGCCTGCGTGCACGCGCCGTTCGGATGATTGATGACCAGCGGATTGACCGAGGGAGTCAGTGACTCGGAATAAAACTCGGAGCCCTGCTCATATTCGGAGTAGTGGTAGTGGCGATAGCCGCCGGTCACCGTCAACACTTTCGGGATGACATCGAAGTCCAAGGAGGCGAACTCCGCCGCCTGGCGGTAGCCGCGATGCACGTCCTCGCCGAATGCCGTGTCTGCGGTATCACGCGTGCTGGGATCGCTTGCAAAGTAACCCGGCATCGGTCCGACCGAGCTCAAGCAGTCCGGGCCCCCGCCGGCTGCAACGGCCAGGTTCGCCGGTGAACACTGCGGTATCGGCAGGTAGTTGAAGTTCATCTGGTCATAGATGTCGAACTGTTCCCAGTAGACGCCGCCTGTGCCACGGATCCTGTAATCCTCACTGCTGGTAAAGCGCAGTTCATGGCTCTGGTGGGTATTCCTGACGTTATCGTTCCAATCGCCGACCGGCGCGTAGCAGGTGGTCGGCTTTGCGGTCTTGAAATAGCCGGCGCCGCTGCCGGTACAGGTGTACAAGCTGCCCGAGCCGCTGCGCAGGTAATTGGAATAATCGGCCTGTTGGTCGATGTGGCGCACCATGTAGCTGCCGGTGTAGACCAGCCTCACCAGATCGGTGATTTTTCCATTGAGCGTCCAGGCCGTGCTTTCGTAATGATCCTTGTCATAGGCCGGAGTGAAAGCCTGGATGGAATAATTGGGCAGCGGGCTTCCGAGGCAGCCGGCGGGACAGCCCGGTGTACCGACCGCCTGAGCATTCACGCCGTTGGGGTACTGGGCCCAATAACCGTCCGCTTCCATGTTCTGGTAGTTCTGCTGGATGAGCACATTCCAGTCGTCGTTGATCTTGAGTAGAGCCGAGAGCCGGAAACCCTGATAGGTTTGCGGGTTCGTCGCATCCCCGATGAGCGCCGCATTGTTGGCGCACACACTGGTGATGACCGGATTGCAGATCGTGCCGGGCACGTTATTGATGTATCCGCCGCGATGGTCTTCGAAAATCACGGCACGGACGGCCAGCGTGTCGGGGATCAGCGGAAGGTTGAGGGTGGCGTTCAAGTTGGAGTTTGGGTCGCCGCCGGCGGTAATGCCATAACCCGCATTCACGTTGCCTTCCGTGACGTCCAGTTTCGGCTTGTTCGTGATGTAGCGAACCGCTCCCGCCTCGGCGCCGCCGCCGAACAGCGTGCCTTGCGGGCCTTCGAGAATTTCCACGCGCTCCATGTCGACCAGGTAAACGTCGTTATTGCGGGCCGGGAACTGCATCGACTGGTCATCGAGATACAGGGCGACGTTAGGGAACGGCGCCGTTGTCGACTGCGACTGGTTGCCGGAGCCGCCCGAACTCAAGCCGCGCATGAAGATGTTCCCGGTCCCCGGGCCGTTGCCGCTGTAGGTCACGTTGGGCGTGAAACGCAGCAGGTCATCGAAGCTCGTGACGTTCAGCTGCTTCAGCGTGTCGCCGGTGATCGCCTGAATCGTGATCGGCACGTTCTCGAGCGACTCATTGCGGCGTTGCGCGGTCACGACGATTTCTTGAATCGCGTCGGAATCGCTCGCGCTCGTGTCAGGGGCCGCGTGCGAAATTCCGATACTCATGCCGGAACCGCCCAAAATCGCCGCAATTGCACACGACAGCTTCGGATTTGAATTCATATTTCCATCCCTTCCCTTTTCTTACAGACCTGTTTTATCAAGGCATCGACGTCCGGCGCCTCGATTGTATTTATTTCATTGAATGTCGGTACATATCAGCTTTTCAACCCGCAGACAAGCGAGACGCGGCTCTTGTTGCTCGGATACGTCAAAAAGCCATCGAAAGCCCAAATCATCTTTGCAATCGAGCATAGCCGATAAGTACTGACTTGCCATGCTATTTATCGATAGCTCGCCCGGTTTCCGTCATACCGGCCCCCGGGTGGCCGAGGCAGCCCCGCTGCCCTCTGGTGACTTAAACCCAAACCAAAGCCGGTTCGGCGCTTTATCTTCCGCTGCGTTGCGTTTTGCACACATCGGCTCACGAATATATGATCGAATGATGACTGGTTCATGACGCTGGTTTCTCTAGAATGTCCATGACGATCTCCCGCCTGACCCCCGCCTTGGGCGCTCTCGTCGAGGGCGTCGCGCTCGCCGATGAGCTGCCGCAAGCGTCGATCGACCGGCTCGGCGAGCTCTTGGTCGAGCACCAGATTTTGTTCTTTCGAAGGCAGCCGCTGACCCCGCAGCAGCAGTGCCGCTTCGCAGCACGCTTCGGCGAGCTGCACATACATCCGATCTACCCGGTGCTACCCGAACTGCCGGAAATCATGGTGATCGACACGCACGGCGACTTTCTGCCCGACAACGACAACTGGCACACCGACGTGACCTTCAGTCCGACGCCGCCGCTGGCCGGCTTGCTCGCCGCCAAGCAGCTGCCCAGTGTGGGCGGGGACACCCTATGGTCGAGCAACTTGGCCGCCTACGAGGCCCTGTCCGCGCCGATCAAACGGCTGCTGGATGGCCTGACGGCCGAGCACTCCGTGGTCAAGTCCTTCCCGGCGGGCCGCTGGGGCGCGGATCCCAAGTTCAAGGAGCGCTATGAGCGCGCCGTGGCCAAACATCCGCCCGTGACCCATCCCGTGGTGCGCACGCACCCGGTCTCAGGGCGCAAGGCACTGTTCGTCAATGAGGGGTTCACCACCCATATCCACGAGCTCAGCGCGCGCGAAAGCGATGCCATGCTGGCCTTCCTGTTTGCGCATGCGGCGCGGCCCGAGTTCACCCTGCGGTGGCACTGGAACGTGGACGACGTCGCGTTCTGGGATAACCGCGTCACCCATCACTACGCCGTCGCGGATTACCTGCCGGAGCGGCGCATCATGCACCGCGCAACCGTCATCGGCGACCGCCCCTTCTAGGCGCGGGTGCCGGCGCCGGCTCCGGGCCGAGACCGCTCACAACTCTTCGTAACGGTGCGGCTCAATAGCCAGCGCCGCGATATCCGGCTTTGCGCCGAAGCGGACGCGCGCGCAGAAGCCGAGCAGGAGCAGCCCCAAACTGATCACCCCGAAGAGCAGCGGCGTCCGCTGATCCGGGATGAAAGCCATGGCGAGCACGATGCCGAGCATGCCCGCGATCGCGAGATACGTCAGGTACGGGTAGGCCCACATGCGGATGCGCAGCCGCGCCGGATCCTCCTTCTCCAAGCGTGCGCGCAGGCGCAGTTGCGATAGGGCGATGAGCACATAGACGAAAATCGCCACCGTGCCGTACGAGTTGACGAGAAAGGCGAAGACCGTGTCCGGCGAGACGTAGGACATCACCACGGCGGCGTAGCCGAATGTCGTTCCTAGTAGAATGGCGCGGGTCGGCACGCCGTTGCGGCTGAGCTTCGCGAGAGCCGCCGGCGCATCGCCGCGCCGGGTCAGCGCGAACAGCATTCGCGATGACGCATACAGTCCCGAGTTCAGCGCCGACAGCACCGCGGTGAGCACCACCGCGTTCATGATGTGCGCCGCGGCGGGAACGTGCATGGCATTGAGAGCGCTGACATAGGGTGTGGCGATGCCGGGGGAATTCCACGGCACCAGGCATACCACCAGGAGGATCGACCCCACGTAGAAAATGAGCACGCGGGTAATGACGGAGCTCGTGGCCTTTGCCACGGCTTTCGCGGGCTCGGCCGTCTCGGCCGCCGCGATCGTCACGATCTCGGCGCCGAAATAGAACCCCGTGGCCGCCACCGCGCCGGTCAGGATCGGCAGTATGCCGTTGGGGGCGAAGCCGCCGTGCGCGGTGAGGTTGGCGACGCTCGGCGCCACGCCGGGCCACAGCCCCATCACGAACACGGCCGCCGCTATCAAGAAGGCGGTGATCGCCGCCACCTTGATCGAGGCCAACCAGAACTCGAACTCGCCATAGGACCTCACGGAGACGAGATTGGTCACAGTCATGAGCAGCAGCAACGTCAAACTCACCAACCAGGCCGGTTCGTTGGGCAGCCAAAAGCGGACCAGTCCGGCGGCGGCGACCGCCTCGAGAGCGACGACGATGACCCAGAAATACCAGTACATCCAGCCGGTCAGAAAGCCGGCGAGCTCGCCGAGCCGCGGCCGTTCGCCGAAGGCCAGGCGCGCGTATTCGTAAAAGGAGCCGACCGCCGGCAGCGCGACGGCCATTTCACCGAGCATGCGCATCACCACCACGACCAGGAGCCCCGTGATCACGAAGGACAGGACTGCCGCAGGTCCCGCCGCCTTGATGACCACGCCGCTGCCGACGAAGAGACCCGCGCCGATCACGCCGCCCAGCGCGATCATCGTGATATGCCGTTGCTTCAGGCTATGGCGCAGCCCGCTTGCCGCCGGGGAAGCGCGTGTCGTGCCGGGGCTCATGCCTTTATTCGTTCGCTTTGATCATCTGCCATTCTTCGTGATCCGGTACCCCCTTGTGGAGGAAGTCCCCGATGATGAGCAGATGCGCGCCCGATCGCTTGTAGGTCAGATGTTCGCCCTCGTGATTCCCTTGACCGTCGAAGACGACTGAAGACTTCTCGCAGACCGAGGCTTTGAAGACCATTGGAGCGTCGCGCTCTTCCCACGCCCGGGTGAGCCCGCCGTCGAAGTGCCGCAGCAGCATGGTGACGGCATCGCCTTCCTGCTTGACGGTCATGATCTCCGCATAACCGGATTTGCCTTCCGGAAACTCCCAGGAACTGCCCATGAGCACATCCAAAGGCGCCACGACCCAGCGTTCTTGCGCCCTCGCAGGGTCCTTGGCGTTGTGCCATGAACCCGCCATCCAACGAAGCTCCGGCAGCGCGCACGGCGCGGCCTGTGACACGCAAACCAGGGCGAGACTCGAGATCCAAGCCCCTGTGAACGAGCGGACGATGTTGGCGTTCATTTGCAGCCTCGGATGCGGCGGGTCATTGCCGCACGAGGTATTAAGCCACATCGACATCAAACCGGTCGATGCTCGAATCGGATTGGGCCGATCAAGACCCGATCGTCCGGCTAATGCATATGAAAACCGCCGCCGTTGCCGAATAGACCGAGTAATCCGGTGACGATCAGGTAGATAGCGACGATGTAATTCAACAGGCGCGGTACCACGAGAATCAAAATGCCGGCGATGAGCGCCACCACCGGTGCAATGCTGAGTGACATGTTCAAGGGCGGTCTCCGATGCGATGTGGGGTTCGTCGGACCTTAGCCGCATACGTGTCCCGCCAACCGTGCGCTGCCGAACATACCGGGACTGGATCACAACATAGCGATGGCCGGCCGGGGTGCCGGTTGCGCAGGCTCCGCTATGTGCGAAAGCGTACAGACGACGCGGCGGGGTGGAAGTAACCTCGCGGTCGGCTGATTCCGGCATCAGGGAATGTTGCCACCGGAAATCGATTAAGTCTTGAGAACCGCTCCCGAACCTTAAGAGCGATTCTTGCCACTCGCATAGCAAGGAACCATCATGAAATATTCAAAGTTTGCAGTAGCCCCCCTGTTGATACTCGCACTGGGCGCCTGCACCCCGGGACCTGCCGGCCCGACTGGCGCAACCGGCAACACCGGCAATCAGGGGAACCAAGGCAACACGGGCAGCACGGGCTATACCGGGAACACCGGCAGTCCCGGTGCGACCGGTGATACCGGCAACACCGGAGCCACGGGCAACACCGGAGCCACGGGCAACACCGGAGCCACGGGCAACCAGGGCAATACCGGCTACACCGGCAGTCCCGGAGCCACCGGAGCCACCGGCGACACGGGCGCAACGGGCAATACCGGCAATACCGGCAATACCGGAGCCACCGGCAACCAGGGCAACCAAGGCAACCCCGGTCCCCGCTAAGCCTAAGCCTCTCCTCGCCTCGAGACCCGGCGTGAAGTGGTCGGCGGTCTTGATGCGAAATCGGCGGCAGAATCCCCCTTAGGCGGTGAGATAACCTAAGCCTTTGGGGGGATTCCCACGTGACGAATGGTCAGCATCCAGGCCGCGCTTCGCACCGCGCGGCGCGGTGCGCGCGGCAGTGGGCTCGGGCTAGCGTCGCGGCCCTGCTGCTGATCGTCTGCACGCCCGCGCTCGGCGCGGACCTTTTCTACTTGGATCACGACCCGTTCACGCACGAGTACGTGGGTCCCACCGGTCCCTTGGTTCTCTCCGGCGAGATCGCTGCGGGCGACTACGACCGGCTGCTCGCCAGGATCTCCGAGGATCAGAAACGCTTCCTCGGCGAGAACAAACTCATCCTGGCCTCGGAGGGCGGCGATGTGAGCGAGGCCATCAAAATCGCCAAGCTCTTAAGGTCGCTTTATACGCAAGTGGTCGTAGGCCCGCTGACCGGCAAATGTGCCGGTACTTGCTTCCTCATCTATACCGCCGCCAACCAGCGCGCAACCGACGGTCAGCGGCTCCTCGGCGTGAGCCGTCCCTACCTCGCTGACTCGGAGTTGGCAGAGTTGCCGCCGGCGGAGGCGGCGCTCAAGCAGGATACGGCAGCCGCGCAAGCCCGGGGCTTTCTCGAGGAGAACGCCGTGCCCGCTGCTCTCGTGGAAGAAATGTTCGGACGCTTGCCAAGCGATGTGTACTGGCTCACCGAGAGCGACGAAGCGAATCTCGGCGTCATGTCGCCGTCCTTCACTCAATTACTCGCCGCCAAATGCGCCTGGGACGACAATACTGCGCGCGAGGTCTACGGCGGCAAGCGCCCCATGGAAGACCTGAGGCAGATGTGGGCCTGCCGCGATCGCCTGACGCAGCCCGCCGCCCAGAAGGCCTTGAGCGCCGCATTGAAGGAAAAATCGGCCGGCGACCCGAATGCGAAGAGCAAGGACGCGCCTCCTCAACCCTGCCATAAAAAGGGCACCGTGGACTCGACCACGGATGAATGCCCTCAATCGAACACCACGCGCGGAAAGTAGAACGACACGGTCCAATTCGGCACATCGACGATCTCGCTGATGCGCAGATCGCCGCACACGCTGCACAAGAGATAGGCGTCGACCGCGGGCATGCCGTGCTGCCGCGTCAATAGGTCGATCATCGACCGAAGCGCGGCGCGCGCGCCTTCCATGAGATCAGGACCGATACCGGTGGTGACCTCGTAGCCCTTCGCGTCGAGATGCCGGGTCACGGGTCCCGGAGTTTTGAATCGCGGAAAGCTGAGCGGCCTATCTTTCAGCAAATCAAATTGAATGGCAACGCGCATCGGGCTTTCGATCGCGGTGCCGCCGACTTCGCCATCGCCCTGAGCCGCATGCGTATCGCCGACGGAAAACAAGGCGCCCGCGACTTCGACGGGCAAAAACAATTCGGCGCCCAAGCTTATGTCCCGAATGTCCATGTTGCCGCCGACACGGCGCGGCGGTACGACGCTATGCCGGCCGGGTTCTACCGGCGCGAGGCCGATGGTCCCGGTGAAGGGCTTAAGCGGCACCTTGGCCCACCGGCCGAACAAGGCCGGCGCGAGCGTCTTGGGATCGTACCGCCAGAGATGCAGCGCGGCCTCCTTGAAGTCTTCGGCCAACAGCCCGAAGCCGGGAATATTCGCAGTCCATCCCCAGCCCGATGGCGCGAATGACAGCAGCGTGACCTTGAGCACGTCGCCGGGCTCGGCGCCCTCGATGAAGATCGGGCCCGAGACCGGATTGACCTGGGCGAAGTCCATCCGCCCCACGTCCGCAACGGTCGACTCCGGGGATATCTGACCGCCCGAGGCATCGGCCACTTCGAACTCCAGCGACGTACCAGGCGCGATGCGCATCACCGGCGGCAGACTGTTGTCCCAGCCCAGATGATTTTGATGGATGGTATGTCGGTGCGTCATCGCTCGGTCACCTAGAGAGAGCCCGGAACGGCAAAGCGCATTGTACGGAATGATAAGCTACGCCGCGATTCATCGTCCCTAAGACCCCAGAGCGCCTCCAGGAACTTAATGTCGCTACAAGAATTCGGCTACCAAGAACAACTGCGCCGGGTGCTGACGACCAAGGATCTCGTCATCTACGGCATGATTTTCATGGTGCCGATCGCGCCGTTCCAGGTCTACGGGTTCGTGTGGGACGACGCCAAGGGCATGGTGCCGCTGGCGTATCTTTTAGGTCTCGTCGGGATGTTTTTCACCGCGCTGAGCTATGCGTCCATGTCGCGCGCATTTCCCTTGGCGGGGTCCGTGTACACCTACGCGCATCGCGGTCTGCACGAGATCGCGGGATTCTTTTCCGGTTGGCTCATTCTGCTGGACTACATTCTCGTGCCGTCGCTTTTGTATCTGTTCAGCGCGGCGGCGCTGCGACCCCTGTTCCCGGCCGTTCCCGTCGGGATCTGGCTGGGCGCATTCATTTCGTTCAACGCCGCGGTCAACCTGATCGGCATCCAATTGACCGCGCGCGTCAACCGCTACGTACTCGTCATGGAATTGGTGACGCTCGCCCTGTTCCTGGTGATGGGAGCGATGGCGCTGTACGGCGGCGCCGGCGCCGGCCGGTTGACCTTGAAACCGATTTACGATCCGGCCGTGTTCTCCTTCGCCACGGTGGCGGGCGCCACCTCGATCGCCGTCTTGTCGTTTCTCGGCTTTGACGGAATTTCGACGCTCTCGGAGGAAAATCGCGGCAGAGAGGACGCCGTCGGCCGGGCGACCGTGCTGTCGCTCCTGCTGGTGGGCGCGCTTTTTATGCTGCAAACCTGGGTCGCCACCGATCTCGCGCAGGGCATGCGCTTCTCTTCGCCGGAGACCGCGTTCTACGAAATCGCCGAGCGCGCCGGCGGAGCCTGGCTGCGGCTGATAGTAATCCTGGCGATGGTGATCGCCTTGGCCATCTCGAACGCCATGGCCGCTCAGGCTGCCGTGGCGCGAATTCTGTTTGCAATGGCGCGCGACGGCAAACTGCCGTCGATCCTGGCCAAGGTCCACCCGCGCTTTCAAACGCCCTACGTGAGCACGCTCGCAGTGGCATGCGTGTCGATCCTGGTGGGCTGGGTTTTCTCCAACCGCATCGATGATCTCACGCGGGTCGTCAATTTCGGCGCGCTGAGCAGCTTCGTTCTCCTGCATCTGTCCGTCATCAATCATTTCTTCGTCAGGCAAAAGAGCGCCGACTGGTTGCGGCATCTCGTTTTCCCGCTCACGGGGTTGTTCATCATCCTCTATGTGCTGTACGAAATGGACCGCGCCGCGAAAATCATGGGCGCGTGCTGGATCGCGATCGGCGTCCTCTATTATTTTGCCCTGGCACTGCGGGGCAAGAAACCGGTTTCGCTTGCAAGTCCCTAAGTTACGGAGGTGCACGTGATTTACGTGCTTGGCGATAAGAAAATTCAAACAATCGGCGATGAATACTATGTTGCGCCCGGCGCATGCGTGATCGGCAACGTGCGCCTCGGGATTGGCGCCAGCGTTTGGTTCAACTGCGTCCTGCGTGGCGACAACGACTGGATAACCATCGGCGACGGCTGCAACGTTCAAGATGGATCCATCATCCATACCGACGACGGAGAGCCAGTGACCTTGGGCGCCAATGTGTCGATCGGACATCGAGCGCTGTTGCATGGCTGCACCGTGGGAGAATCCACCCTCATCGCGAACGGCGCGATGATTCTTGACCGCGCCATCATCGGGCGGCACTGCGTGATCGCCGCCGGCGCGCTGGTGCCGCCGGGCAAGACCATTCCGGACGGATCGGTCGTCATGGGCATGCCCGGAAAAATCGTGCGCGACGTCAGCGAGCGCGAACTTGCCTTGATCGATGAGACCGCGAAACACTACATTGCGCGCGGGCGATTATACCGACGAGAACTCGCTGTCGATCCGCGAGGGTGACGGGCCGACCGCAATCAAGGAGCTTCCGGGCGTTCCCCGGCGCGCGCGGCGCGCAAGCGGCGAATCAGTTCGCGGTGCAAGGCGAGGTATCCCGGGGCGCTCACTTCGATGCGACCCTGAACCAGCGCATTGGCTTGGGCGAGCGCGTGGAACGGCACCGCCGGAAACGCGTGATGCTCGGCATGGAAAGGCATCTGCCACGCGAGCAGCCGAATCGCGCCGTTCGTGTAGGTTGTGCGCGTATTGGCGTACATGTTGTCGTTCAAGGCGCAGCCGGTGTGTTCGGACAGAAGGTACAGCCTCAGAAACGGCTGCCCGGCGATGACCGGTATGATCCAATAGATCAGGGCAGCGGCGCTGTGCAGCACCAGCGACAGCAGCAGCACCGCGGCATAGCAGCTCCACAGAACTCTGGCTTCCCGCACGATCATGGGGCGCTTGGCTGCCGGCACGAAGGATTCGCCGACGCGTCCGGTCAAAGCGTGCGTGAGCGTCACCGTGAGGCGTTTGTACCAATTCGGCAGGCCGGTGGCGCGCCATAGATAGGAGCCGAGCGTCGTCGGCGCGGGCTGCGCCAGTTCCGGATCGCGCGCGGGATCCTGCGTGAAGCGATGATGCGCGAAGTGGAACAGTCGAAAATACTCGGGCGGCAAAAGCAGCAAGGCGCCGCCGATCCAGGCGACGAGGTCATTGATTCTGCGGCTCGCGAAGGCCGTGCGGTGGATTGACTCGTGGAGCGCGCAAAAGACAAAGTCGAGCACCAGGCCGTGCAGCAACATGGCGGGAACGAGCCAGGCGCCGCCGCGGCTCCTCCACACCAGAAATCCCGTGATGCAGAGCAAGGTCGAATGCACGGCGAGTTGCTTGAGACCGCGCGCATCCGAGCGCCGCGACAGTCGGCGCAACGTATCGCGGTCCACGCCCGACGCCCCCCATGAATCGAGTTCGCTGTCCACGTCCTGCTCAGGCGGCGCGCAACGCATCGGCCACCGGCAGCCGCGCCGCCCGCAAGGCCGGAAAGAACCCGCCGGTGAGACCGATGATGCAGGCCCAGATGATTCCGGTGAAGATCAGCGTGTGCGTCACCGTCAACCGGAACACGACTTGAGCGAAGCCGCCGCCGAGCGTACTGACGCTGTGGCCATTGAAAAAGGCCCAGGCCAGCATGGCGCCGAGTATGCCGCCCAGCAATGACAACACCAGCGCCTCGATCATGACCGACAGCAAAACCGGGGCGGCGCCGAAGCCGATCGCGCGCAGCGTGGCGATTTCGAGACCGCGCGCGGCCACCGCCGAGTACATGCTGTTCAATGCGCCGAACATAGCGCCGATCGCCATGATGAGGGCCACCGTGTTGCCGACGACATTGATGATCTTGGTCAGATCCCGCGATTGCGCGGCGTAGTAATCAGGCTCGCGCTGCACGTCCACCTTGAGCTGCGGATCGCTCGACAGCGCGTCCTTGAAGCGGGTGAAATCCGCCGCGCTCGCGAGCAGCCCAATCGCCGAGCTGTAGCCGTTGCGCTCGATCGAGGAGCCCACCGTATCGACATCCGCGAGCAGTTCGGATTCATGCACGTCGCCGCGGCTGGTGAATACGCCGGTCACGGTCCAATCGGCATTGCGCAAATGCAGTACGCTTCCCGGCTCCAGGCCGCGGAATTGCTTGACGGCACCGGCGCCGGCGATGAGTTCGCGCACGGCCGGACGAAACATGCGGCCGCTGACCAGGGTAAGCTCCGGACGCACCTCGAGGAGTTTCGTGCCGACGCCGCGCAAGGTGACATTCGCATCCGTGCCGGTGTCCATTTTCGGCACGTTCACCACGGTCACCAATTCGCTCGACAACAGCGCCTTGCCGGCGGAGTCCTTGGCAAGGCCGGGCGCATTGCTGATGACGACGACGTCGTCCCGCGTCACGTTGCTGTTGAGTTCGGCATCCGAGCCGCCACGCAGGATGATCACCCGATCGGCACGGCCGCTGTCCGCCAACGTGTGCCTGAAGCCGGCGGCCATCGCCAGCACCGACACCAGCACCGCGACCACGCCGGCGATGCCGATCACGATGACGCTCGACGCGCCGATGCGCTGCGGCAGGGTCTGGAGGCTCATCACGCTCAAGGCGATCAACTGTTTGAACATGCTTGCGTTTTCCCTCGTTGCGCGCTCAGCGCCGGTCCGCCAACGCATCGACGATGTTGAGCCGCATCGCGGTGAGCGCGGGCAGAAGGCCGACGATCAATGCCAGCAGCACCGCCACGCCGATCCCCGGGAGCCACGCGTCCGTCGGCAGCTCGACGCCTTGCAGGCCCCGCCGGATGATCGGCAGCGCCGCGTAGCTCAAGCCGAGCCCGGCCGATGCCGCGAGCACGCACAGCAACAGCGACTCGGCGATGACGAGACCGAGCACCTTGAGATCGCTGAAGCCCACGGTTTTGAGCACCGCGAGCTCCGGGATGCGCTCGTTCACCGATTGCATCATGGTGTTGCCGGTGAGGAACAGCAAAGTGAAAAATACCGCGCCTAGGATGGCGCGCAGCACGAAGCCGATGTCGCCGAGCTGCTTGATGAAGGCCATCATGAAATCCTTGGCCGGCTGCGTCTTGGTCTCGTCCGGCGAGTTCGCGAACAGCGTGTCGATTCGCGCGGAGATTGCCGCGGACTGCGATGGATCGCTGACACGCTCCTCGAACCAGCCGACGGTGCCCTTGCCGAAGCTGCGCCCCTCGTCGAACATCTCATAGTGGAACAGCAAGCTCGACGACTGAGCGCTGGCTTGCGTCCGATCCTTGACGTCGAAGCTGCCGACGATATCGAACGTCCAGTCGAGAGAGCCGTTCTTCTGCGTCCAGATGGTCGAGTGCAGCGGCACCCGATCGCCGACTTTCCAGCCGAATTTCTTCATCAGAGCCACGTTGACCAAGGCGCCGGTGCGGGTGCTGCGAAAGGCCCTCATCTGATCGTCCGGGACGATGAATTCGTCTTTGTGCAGATCGAAATAGCTGTCCGCATCGATCGGAATCACGAACACGAAGTTCTTTGACTCCTGATAATAGCCGCCGAACCAGCTGATCCAGGTGACCGCCGCCACGCCGGGCACAGAGCGGATCTCGAGCGTGTCTGAAAACGGCAGCGACAAGGTGATCGAATATTTGTTGGTCGTGATCAGCTTGTCAGCGCCGGACACTCCGCCGCTCGGATGGGAGAACGCATAGTCCACGGTTTCCAGCACACCGAACAACAGGAAGGCGATCGCGATCGACAGCAAGGTGAAGATGGTGCGGACTTTCTTGCGCCAGACGGTCGCCCAGAGCAGCGGTAGGTATTTCATCGTGTTCCCACGCTAAGCTGTCAAGGTCCCGGCTTCCAGCAGCGCACCCTTGTCCATGTGCAGTTGGCGGCCGGCGAATTCGGCCGCCTTCGGATCGTGGGTGACGATGATGATGCTCTTGCCGTGGGCGCGATTCAGCTCCTGCAGGAGGTGCAGCACATCATCGGCCGACTTGCGGTCGAGGTCGCCGGTCGGCTCGTCGCACACCAGCAGCGTCGGATCGGCGACCAGCGCCCGTGCGATCGCGACCCGCTGCGCCTGACCGCCGGACAGCTCGTTGGGCTTGTGCTTGGCGCGGTCGGCGAGGCCGACCAGAGTCAAGGCGGCGAGCGCATTGGCCTTGCGCTTCGCGGCCGACAGGTTGGTCAGCAACAGGGGCAACTCCACATTGCGCTGGGCGCTCAGCATCGGCATCAAATTGTAGAACTGGAACACGAATCCGATGTGGCGCGCGCGCCAGCGTGAAAGACCGCTGCTGCCGAGTTGATCGAGGCGCTGGCCGGCCACGGTGATTTCGCCTGACGTGGGTTTGTCCAGACCTCCGATCAAATTCAGTAGGGTGGTCTTGCCCGAGCCGCTCGGCCCCATGAGCGCGACAAATTTCCCCTGGGGAATGTCCAGCGTCAAGCCCTGCAACACCTCGATGCTTTGCTTGCCGCGGACATATCGTTTGGCGACATTTCGCAGCGATACGATGGGCTCAGTCATGCTCTGGTCCTTGTTTTTCGATGCGGATCTTCGAGCCGTCCTTCAATTGGGTGAAATCGCCGACCGCGACTTTGTCTCCCGCGGCAAGCCCGGATAGCACCGTCACCTGGTCGCCGCCCGCGGCGCCCAATCGCACCGCGCGGCGCTCCACGGTGTCGCCGTGCACGAGAAAAACGACGCCCACCGTGCCGGAGGCCTGCACTGCCGTGCTCGGCAAAAGAACACCGCCCGCCGGCTTGCCGGAATCCGCCGCTGCGGTATCGAGGAATGACACGCGAACGCCCATTTCCGGCAGGATACGCGAGTCTTTCTGGTCGAGCGAAATGCGCACCGTGACCGTTCCCTTGCTGCGGTCAGCGGTAGGGATCACCGCGATGACATGCGCGGGTATATGCCAGTCCGGATACGCATTGAGTTTGGCGTCGACGCGCTGGGTCGGCAGAACGCGGTTGATGAAATTCTCATTGACGTCGACCTGGATTTCGAGGGAATCCATGTCCACGATGGTGCCGATGCCGGTTCGCGTGAACCCGCCGCCCGCCGAGATCGGGGAGACGATTTCGCCCGGCTGCGCCGCCTTGACCGTGACCACACCGGAGAAAGGTGCACGCACGATCGTGTCGTCCAGATTGCGCTCGGCCACGCGCATGCCGCTCGCTGCGACGGCGATATTGCTGCGCTGGGTGGCAAGCTGCGCCCGCAGCGCCTCCAAGGTGGTTTGGGAATTATCGACGGCCGCTTGACTGACGAAATGCCCTTGCATCAGCGTGGTCTGGCGCTTGTAATCGCGCTCCGCGTTGGCGAGGTTGACTTCGGTTTCGGCAAGCCCGGCCTTGGCATAGTCGAGCTGCGCGCTGGCCTGATTCAAGCTCGCGCGGATGTTCGTGTCATCGAGCCTGGCGATGATTTGCGCCGCTTTGACGTGTTCGCCTTCTTCGATATCGAGCTCGACCATTCTGCCTGTGATCTTGGAGGACACCGTCGCCTGGCGCCGCGCCACCACATAGCCCGAGGCATCGAGGATCGAGCCCGCGCCGGGTTCGCTTGCGGAATTCCCCTTGGCTACCGCGATCTTCACCGGCACGGACGCCGGACCTCGCCACAGCCATGCGGCCGCGCCGGCCGCCACCAGCACGGCCAACAGCGCGGCCAGCCAGATCCAACCCCTGCCGGCTGGCGACTTCTCGGGGTCCCGATCGATTCGCAGCTGATCGAGTAGAGCGGATTTATCGTTCATGGGTAGCGCCGCAGCATAAACGCTGGGGCGTCCAACTCAAAGGCGCATGATATGGCTAGCGGATTAAATCCTTGTAGGCATACCACATGGCGTGCCCCAGCAGCGGCGCGATGATCAAGAGGCCGCCGAGCAGCGGCGCATAGCCGACGATCGTCAAGACCACGATCAGGCCGCTCCAGAGAATCATCGCGGGGATATTGGTGAACACCGCCCGGATACTGGCGCGCATCGCCTGTCCCGCGGTCGCATGCCGATCGATGATGAGCGGTATTGCAATGACCGACACGGCAAACACTCCGGCTGCGAGCGCCCCTCCAATCGCGACGTAAGCCAACACTTGGGAGCGATTCGCGGAGTCGATGAATCCGCGATACAAAGTCTCGCGCATGTCGGGCGCGGCGATATGAAATACCGTGCCGAGCAGCAGCGCCGAAATACCGAACCATGCGACGGCGCAGATGGCCAGGATTACGCCGAACTCGATGAGGGCAGTGGAATTGCGCCCAAAACCTTCCAGGGAATCATCGAAGCTCGCCGGCTGTCCGAGCGAATAGCGCCGCGACATTTCACAGAGCCCGGCCGACATGGCCGGCCCCACCAGCAGAAACCCGCTGATCGCGGCGGCGACGAAGTAGGGATGAGTGCCGCAAAACACCAAAAGCGTCCAGCCGAGCGCCACGATCAGGGCGCCATAGCCGAGACTCGCTGCCCAGTGCTTGCGCATGTCGCGCCATCCCCGCACTAGCCAAAGCAGCGGTCGAAACAAGGGGACGTGCAGGACCTCGAGGTGCAGAATCTGATCGTCGTCAGATGCGAGTGTCGTGCCCATGGTTGCATCCTCCACCGAATGAGAGGCCATACCCTGCGAATCACAACAGTGAGTCTAAACCCTATTCACGCGCGCATGTAGCGCTCGCGGCTCGGGTATGAAATTCTAGCGATGTCCGCTGCATTGCGGCAATGTCTCGCGCATCGAGGGACGCTAATTGCAGATCCAGCCGATCCAGTACTCCGTCGGATACAAACGTGTCGTGACCCTGCTGCTGATGGCGGCTTACACCTTCAATTCGATGGATCGAAGCATCATCTCGATCATCGCATCGGCGATGAAGATCGATCTTGAGCTCACCGATACGGAGCTCGGGCTTCTCGGCGGCACGGCCTTTGCCATGCTGTACGCGTTTGGCGGAATTCCGATGGCGCGGCTCGCGGAGCGCTTCAGCCGCGTCAACATCATCAGCGTCGCGCTCATCGTATGGTCGAGCCTGACTGCGCTGTGCGGCGCGGCGGCGACCTTTGCACAACTGCTGCTGATCCGAATGGGTGTGGGCGTCGCGGAGGCGGGGTGCACGCCGGCCGCCCATTCGCTGCTGTCCGATTATTTCGCTTCCTCGCGCCGCACCTCGGCGCTGTCGATCTATTCCTGCGGCATCTCTCTCGGCTACATTCTCGCCGCCGTCGTCGGCGGCTACGTCGCGCAACATCTAGGCTGGCGCGTCGCCTGCGCAACGGTGGGATTGCCCGGTGTCGCAAGCGCCGTCTTGATCAAGGTCTTGGTGCGCGAGCCGCCGCGCGGCTGTTCCGATCCGGCCGCGGAAGCGCAACGCACGTTGGCGCCTTTCTCGGTGCGAACTGAACTTCGAGAATTGCGTGCCGTCGCCGCCGCACTGGTTCTCGATCGGCCGATTCTTCATATGGTGTTGGGTGTGACACTCGGGGCGTTTGCCGCGTATGGCTTCTACGCCTTCGTGCCGCCGTATTTCAGCCGCGCCTTTGCACTCAGCTACGCGGCCACCGGGGTGATCGCCGCGCTCGCGGGAGGTCTGGCGGTCGGCATTGGAATCGCGGCCGGAGGCTTCATCGCCGACTTTCTCGCCCGGCGGGATGCGCGCTGGTACGCCTTGGTTCCGGCCGCGGGTGGTGCGGTTGCCCTGCCTTTGTATCTCTCCGCCGTGCTTGCGGCCGACTGGAGGAGCGCGACCTGGCTGTTGTCGGCAGCGGGATTTTTCCAGTACGTGTCGCTCGGTCCCACCTTCGGCGTCGTGCAAAACGTGGTCGACACAAGGCGCCGCGCCACGGCGACGGCACTCCTGTACATCTGTCTCGCGGTCATTGCTCTGGGATTGGGGCCCGTGTTCACCGGTTGGGCAATCGATCGATTCGCGCAGGGCGATTTCCTCAAGGCAGGCGCCGGCGTCTCGTTCACGGCCCAGTGTCCCGGAGGCGCGGCTCCGGCGAGTGCGAGCGCTGCCGCGATGTCGGCGTGCCGATCGACGCTTGCTCTCGCAACACGGCATGGACTCTTGCTGACGCTGGTATTTTTCGGCTGGGCGTGCCTGCACTATCTGCTGGCCGCCGCCGGCATCGGAAAATCATTGCGCGCGGCGGCTTGGCGGCATCACGCGGCCGAGGCCTGAGGGGCTGCCGTTCTCAACGGTCTGCCGATCGATCGCGAGACCCGTGGTCACGGAGCTCCGGACGGCATCGATATTCTGGACCTTCCCCTGCCGGAAACGGGCATCCTGGTGGAAACGATAAAACGTGTACTTGGCACCCGGCGGCTTCCAGTGGATCTGGTGCGAAATCTGCTTGATGTCGTTCCCTAGAAACGGTTCGAGCACGGAGAAGAACCGTTCGCTGCGGCGCATGCGCTCGAGCAGAGGGCTGATCCACGCCGTCCAATGTGCCTGCAGCACCACCCGCCGTCGCGCCTTGGGGTCATCGAGCACCTCGAACAGCAGGTTCTTGTCACGATAGGTCGCGTGGTGCTTGAGCCCCTCCCGGTACATTTTATCCGCCTCGCCGCCGATCGCCTCGATCGCCGCGGGCGGCAGAAAGCCGCGGATGATGGCGTACCCTTCTGTCTCGAGCTCTTCGACCACGTGCTGCACAGGCGGCTCCTTCAATGCGCGAAGGTCTTCAGGACATCCCGCCAGCTCAATATTCCGACCGCCTTGAAGTCCTTATCGACAATGGGAATGCAGGAAACCCGGGACTCTAAGAACAGGCTGATCGCGGCGGCGACGTCGGCTTCGGCGGGCAATGTCAGCGGCTTGCGCGTCATGATCTGATGCACCCGCTTGTTGAGCGTTGCAGTGTCGCGAGCATTCTCCGACGCGGTGCCGACGTATGGGCTCAGCGCACGCAGCAAGTCTCGATCCGATATGACGCCGCACAGCTTACGGTCCGTGTCCAGCACCAGCAGGTGGTGAAACTTCACGGAGTCGAAGATTTTCTTGACCTCCGCCAGCGAGTCGTCGAGTTCGACGCTGACGACCCGCGTAGTCATGATGCTGCGTAAATTCATATCGTGCCTATTCGCTGTCGCGCCTATTCGCCGTCGCGGCCGTCGATCCTATCGCGCCGCAGGCGGCGTGGGTGGAGTGAGCGCCGGCCGCGCCCGCCTCGGAACCGGCAGGGGTCTCCCGATGATAGGGCAGCCAGGCGTAGATTTCCGGCGATGTTTGCGGGTAGGTCAAGAATTCCTCGCGCTCCTCGACCACCCGGTCCAGCTTGCGGCGATACACGCGCCAGACAGCGAACACGGTAAATGCGAGCGTGAGTGCGAAGACGTAGACGAAGAACGCGCGCGGCGCGATCAGCTGGATGGCATAAGTACCGGTGGTAGGGCCGATCGCCGCTCCGAGCGCCCAGACGAACAGCAGCGTCGAGGACAGCGCCACGTAGTCGGTCATGACGGCGCGATCGTTCGCATGCGCGACACCCACGGCATACAGACTTTCGGCAAGTCCGCCGAATATGGCGAACAGCAAGGCGAGCAGCGGGAACGGCGTGTCTCGATCGACCGTAACCAGCACGGCGGCCACGGCAAGGATGCCCACTCCTAAGCCGATCAACGCGTACAGCCGGTCGACCTTGTCCGAAAAATAGCCGATGGGCCATTGCAAGAACAGGCCGCCCAGAGAGACACAGGCCATGAGCAGCACGATATGCTGCTGATCGAAGCCGATGCGCACGCCGAACAAAGGTCCGGCCGTGAAGAAACCGGTCAGGATCAATCCGTTCAGGAGGCAAGCCAGCACACTGGCGGGCGAGGTACGCAGGGCCTTGATGATCTCGAGCTTGATCCGTTGCGGGAGAACCGGTGCACGCACATCGATTCCCACCATGGGCACGAGGGCGAGAATGGTGGCGATGCCGGCGATGAACAAGAGCTCCGGACCCCGGACGTTGAGATTCTGGCCTACCAGTTGTCCCGCGCCGTAGAACAAGCCGTACACCAGCACATAGACGGTCAGCACGCGGCCGCGCTGCTCGTTCGGCACCAATGCATTCAGCCAGCTTTCGACGATGATGGCCAAACCCGCGGCGTTGAGGCCAATCAGAAAGCGCAATATCACGAGGGCGGTGAAGCCATCGGCGAAGTGCAGGCCGAGAATCGCCACCGCCTTCATGCCGGCGAATGCGGCATACGCGCGTTCGAGACCGACCGGTGCGATGATTTTGTGGGCGTACAGGCAGCCCACCAGGAATCCCACCGCCTCCGCCGTGGCGAGCAGCCCGATCACGCCGGGCGAGTAGCCCATCGCGGAAAATCGCAGCGGCAGGAGCGACCCCAAGACTCCCATGCCGATCATCGTCAGCGCCGTGCTGACGAGAGGCGGCGCCACTCGCCATGGAATTGAGGCGGCGCTCCCCGGCATTAGCGTGCGGCGTCCAGCCACGCGACGATGTTGGTCACGGTGTCGCGATAGAAGCGCTCATAGAGTCCGCGCGACACATAGCCGATATGCGGAGTGGCCAATAGATTGTCGAATCCGCGCAAGGGGTGCTCCGGCGGCAGAGGCTCCGTGTCGAACACATCGATGGCGGCGCCGGCAATTTGCCGCCGCGCGAGCGCATCGATGAGCGCGGCCTCCACCACGATGGGGCCGCGCGATGTGTTGATCAACCGCGCCGACGGTTTCATCAACGCGAACTCCGCTGCGCCGATGAGTCCCCGGGTGCGCCTGCTCAAAACCAAGTGGATGGAGATCACGTCCGCCAGCTGCAGCAGTTCCTCTTTCGAAACCCGCCGTGCGCCGACGGCGGCTGCGGCCTCAGCGGTGAGATTCTGACTCCACGCGATGACCTGCATGCCGAAAGCGAGGCCAACCTTCGCGACCTGTGAGCCGATGCTGCCGAGACCTAAGATGCCGAGCGTCAGACCCGCCATGTCGCCGCCGATGCAGCGCTGCCAGCCTCCCGCGCGCAGCGACGCATTCTCAGAGGTGATATGCCGCGCGCCCGCCAGAATCAGCGCCCATGTGAGTTCCACCGTGGGGCTCGATGTGTAGCCGGTATGCATGACGGCGATGCCGCGCTCCTTGGCGGCTTCGGCGTCGATCGAGGCATTGCGCGGCGCCGTCGATGCGATCATTTTCAAGTTGGGCAGCCGCTCGAGGATGGCGCGCGTCAACGGGGTTCGTTCCCGCATCACGCACACCACGTGGTACGGCAACAAGCGCTCCACGATCGCATCGGCGCCGGTGATATGGTCGTGGAACACATCGACGCTTGCTCGCGCCAAAACCGGCGACCATTCCGCGAGTTCGAGCGCCACCCCTTGGTAGTCATCGAGTACCGCCACCGCGGCGCGGCTGTTTTTGATCGTTGAGGACATTTGTAGGTCGAATCCTACACCTTGGGACGCTTGACCCCCATCAGGCATCCCCACACAATTTTGTCAAAATACCCACAAAACTAACAACCGACGGTATGGCTCGATTGCGCCAAGAGTGTGGTTTCTGGTCCCGACATGCCGCGCGGGCGCTGATGACATGCTCTCTGCTGCTCGGCGCTCTGCACTCGACTCTCGCCCGCGGCGAGGCGGCGCCGGCCGATGACTTGGCGCGCATGTCTCTCGGCGAGCTTGCCAACATCGAGGTGACTTCGGTATCCAAGTCGAGCGAGGGTCTGCAGCGCGCGCCGGCGGCGATCTATGTCATTACGCATGACGACATTCAGCGCTCCGCGGCGACCAATATTCCCGAGGCGCTGCGCCTCGCACCGAATCTCCTGGTGACGCAAACCGCTTCGAGCGCATACGTCATTTCCGCGCGCGGCTTCGGCGGCAACCCGAACGCGCAGAATTTCGCCAATAAATTGCTCATTCTGATCGACGGCCGCAGCGTCTACACCCCCTTGTTCTCCGGCATTTACGCCAACACGCTCGATGTCATGCTGCAGGATGTGGAGCGGATCGAAGTGATCAGCGGCGTGGGCGCCACGCTCTGGGGCGCCAACGCGATGAACGGCGTGATCAACATCATCACGCGGGCGTCCTATCTGACCCAGGGTTCCTTCGTGGATGCCGCCGCGGGTAATCAAGTACAGGAGCTTGGCGCGCGCTACGGAGACCGGATCAACGGCGACGCCACGTTTCGCGCCTACGGCTTCGAATTCCACCGCGGCGCGATGGAAACGGCCGGCGGAACCACCGCTCATGACGGCTGGTCGAAGGGCCAGGGTGGATTTCGCACCGATTGGTCGACCGATCGCGACAGTCTTACCGTGCAAGGGGATTTCTATCGCGGGACCGAAAACATGCTGGACAACTCGGACGGCATGCTCTTCGGCGGCAATCTGCTCGCGCGCTATCAAAATCACGGTGCAAGATCCGATTTCCAAGTACAGGCTTACTTCGACCAGAACGAGCAATTCGGCCCCGCGGGAGGCACCGCGTTCGTCGTACACACCTATGACTTGGAGGTTCAACAGACGATTGCCGCGGGCGCCTCCAACCGCATCATCTGGGGCGGCGGCGAGCGCGTCTATGCCTATGGAATCACCAACACGGCGAGCTTGCTGTTCGAGCCGCCGAGCCACGACCTGACGCTCGGCGATGCGTTCATTCAAGATACGCTGGCGCTTGCCAGCAGCGTGAATTTCATCTTCGGGATCAAGTACGAAGACGATCCGTTCTCGGGATGGATGCCGCTGCCGGATGCCAGGCTCTCCTGGGACATCAACGGCCACGCCACGATGTGGGCGGCGGCCTCGCGCGCCATTCGCTCTCCAACCCCGTTCGATGATGAGGTGGTCGAGAAAGTGGGGCCGTTCACCTATCTCGCGGGCAACACCCAGTTTCGCCCGGAGCAAGTAACCGCCTATGAGATCGGCACGCGCGCGCAGCCGTCGCCCGACGTTTCGCTGTCCGTGGCTGCGTTCTGCAACGTGTATGACGATTTGCGAACCATTGAACATCGCGTCGCTAAATCCTTTTTTCCGCTTTACTGGGGCAATCTCATGCGCGGGGACACCTTTGGAATCGACGCCTGGGGCAACTGGCAGATCAACAATTGGTGGAGACTGTCGCCCGGTGTCACCTGGGTGCGCGAACGCCTCGAGTTCAGAGCGGGCGCCAGTCAATTGCTCGGGATAGCGCAAGCGGCGGACGATCCGAGTTCACACGCGACGCTCACATCCTCGATGAACCTCCCGCATCACACGAGTTTCGATGCGTCGCTGCGCTACGTCGGTGCGCTGCCGGAGCCGGGACTGCAGCACTACTACGAGCTGGATGCCCGATATGGATGGCAGGTATCCGAGAAGGTCAACCTGTCATTGAGCGGAACGAACTTGCTCCATGAGCGTCACACGGAGTTACCCGCGCCGTTTGGTGAGCAAATCACCCGCAGCGTCATGGCAGAGGCCAGGTGGAAATTTTAAGCCACGCAATGCACTCGATTCACCGGTTCAGCCGTTGCTTGTCCGCGGGCGCGGTATTGCTGCAGCTCGTGGCCGGTTCACTGGCCGTCATTGCGCCTGCGCATGCCGCCGACGAGTACTCTGAGGATGCGGTCAAGGCCGCTTATTTGTACCGATTCGCGGGATACGTTGATTGGCCCGATCAGGGAGCCGGCAGCGAGCCCTTCACCATCGCGGTGCTCGGCTCCCCCGCCGTCGTCCAGGAATTGAGGCATTTGCTTCCCAATCTCTCCGTAAATCACCATCCGGCCGAAGTCCGCGAGGTGAGGGGACTGCATGATCTTGGCCGAGCGCAAATCCTCTATGTCGGCGCCGGCCACGCCGGCATTCTGCGCACCCTGACGCCGGTGCAAGATCACCCCATGCTGCTCGTGACCGACGAGGAGGGCGGCCTCGACGCAGGCGGTGTGCTCAATTTCCTGACGGTGGATCGCCGTGTACGGTTCGAGGTGTCGCTGACGGCCGCCGAGCGTGCGCGGCTCAAAATAAGTTCCGAATTACTGACGGTCGCCGTGCGGGTGCTGGGCGGCCGGCGGCAATCGCGCGACGGCTGTGTACCGCAGGCGGCACCGAATTCGGTCGACGGCGATTGCGCCGTTCGCGAGGCCCGCGGCCTGCCGCACGATTCGCCTTCCTTTGGCGCCGGGAGAAGACGGTGAATCATGCGTTTTGGCGCGGTTTGCCGCGGCGCTTGAATCCGTTCCGCGTGCGCGCCGCGCGCGGCTCGGTCCGCGGCAGATTGATGCGGCTCGTGTTGCTGACCACGGGCATCGCCGTCTGGGTGGCCGGCATCGCCATGCTCACGCAAGATCTCAGCGTGTATCGCAAATCCTGGGCCGCCGACCTGTCGAACGAGGCCGCAATCCTCGCACTGTCGACCGCCCCGGCGCTGGAGTTCGACGATCACGCGGTCGCGGAGCGCAATCTCGCCGCGCTGCAGGCCCGGCCCCAGGTTTTGGCAGCTGCGCTCTACTCGTCGAACGGGCTTGTTTATGCGTCCTTCGTGCGCGCCGGCGAGCCGCCGCCGCCGCCGAAGTCGCCGCTTCCAGGCTCGCGCATGAGCGGAGAGCGCGTCGAATTCGCGCAGCGGGTAGAGCGCGACGGCGAGGTGCTGGGCACGATATATCTCAGGGCTCGGTACGACGTCGGTGGCCGGATCGCGGGCTACCTGGGCATATTTGCCTTGGTAACCATGTTGAGCCTGGTCGTCGCATTTCTCTTTTCGTCGAAGCTGCAGCAGAGAATCACCGAGCCGTTGGACGCCATGGCGGGAGTCGCCCGGGAGATCGTGAACCGCCGCGACTATTCGCTGCGCGCCAGGAAAACTTCGAACGACGAAATCGGAGTGGTCGTCGACGCGTTCAACAATATGCTGGAGGAAGTCCAATCGCGCTCGCAGGCGCTGGAGCGATCGAATCGCACGCTGCAGGAGGAGATCGCCGTGCGCGAATCGACGCAGGCGGCGCTCAGCGTCGCGACCGCTCGCCTCGAGAGCACGATGGCCGCCGCGGAAATCGGCAGCTGGCTTTGGGATATCCGCACGAATGAGTTTACGGCGGATCGCAATCTCGCAACGCTGTATGGACTCGATAGTGAGCTCGAACTGAATGGCGACCCTTCCCGGCATCATCGGCACGTTCACCCTGACGACCTGTCGGCGGTGAGAGAAGCCGAGGCCGACGCCTTGCACACCGGCGTCCTCGCCTCGACCGAGTTTCGCGTGATATTGAAGAACGGGTCCGAGCGGTGGATGGCGCGGCGCGGCAAGGTGCAGCTCGATGCCGACGGGAAAGCCGTTTTTGTCTCCGGGCTGTTGATCGACATCACCGCGCAAAAACGCGCGGAACAGGCGCTGCGCACCAGCGAGAAGCTGTACCGCGCGATCGGCGAATCCATCGATTATGGAGTGTGGGTGCGCGACCGGGACGGCCGCAACGTCTATGCCAGTGAATCGTTCCTGCGGCTGATCGGTATGACCCAAGAGGAGTGCGCCAATTTCGGCTGGGGCAGCGCGCTGCATCCGGACGACGCCGCCGCCACGATGCTTGCATGGCAAGCCAGCGTGCAGTCCGGGACCGCGTGGTATCGCGAACACCGCATGCGCGGAATCGATGGCCTATACCACCCCATCCTCGCTCAGGGTGTTCCCATCAGGGGAGAAACCGGGGACGTTACCGGCTGGGCCGGCATCAATCTCGACATCAGCCGGCTCAAGCGCACCGAAGAGGCGCTGCGCGAGGCGGACCGGCGCAAAGATGAGTTCCTCGCCACACTGGCGCACGAGTTGCGCAATCCGCTGGCTCCGATCCGCCATGCGGTGAAGCTCCTCGAATTGAATGATATTGACGAGGAACAGCGCCTGTGGGGGCGGGCGGTCATATCGCGGCAGGTGCATCGAATGGCGCTGCTGCTCGATGATCTTCTGGATGTTTCGCGAATCACCCGCGGACGTCTCGATCTCAAGGTGGAATCGGTCGATCTCGCGGCGCTCGTCGGCGCGGCCGTCGAGACGGCGCGGCCGCTGATCGAATCGAAGCGCCATCAGTTGACGGTGGTGTTGCCGCCCGAGCCTTTGACGCTCGCCGTCGATTCCTTGCGGCTGTCGCAGTCGCTGTCGAATCTCTTGACGAACGCCGCGAAGTATACCGACGAGCGGGGACGCATCGAATTGGCGGTCACATTGCATGCGCACGAGATCACGATGTCCGTGAAGGACAATGGCATCGGCTTCGAACCCGAGGCGTTGCCGGGGATGTTCGAGATGTTCTCGCAGGTCGACTCGGCGATCGATCGCGCGGAGGGCGGCTTGGGGATTGGCCTCGCGCTGGTGAAAGGTCTGATCGCACTGCACGGCGGCAGCGTCGACGGGTTTAGCTTGGGTCTCGGCCGCGGCAGCGAATTCATCATTCATTTGCCGCGGTCGGCGGTGGTTCCCGATACGGCGAATTCCGCGGCCGCGGAGCTGTCGCCCGCCGCACCCGGCACGGACAGCCGGCTCAAGGTTTTGGTCGCGGATGATAATCGGGACGCGGCGGATAGCCTGGCGATGGTGCTTGAAATGAACGGCCATGAGGTGCTGGTCGCGCACTCCGGAGCCCAAGCTCTCGAGATCGCCCGGCAGGTGCTGCCGCAGGCGATGATCCTCGATATCGGAATGCCGGACATGACCGGTTACGAAGTGGCGCGCGAGATTCGACGGGAGAGCTTCGGCGGCAGAATCCTATTGCTCGCGATCACCGGATGGGGCCAAAAGGAGGACAAGGAACGCGCGCTCGAAGCGGGCTTCGACCACCACCTGACCAAGCCCGTCGATGTCGACCAGGTGGAAAAACTCTTGCGAGAGGGACGAGCCGGCGGCCGCAGCGCGTAGCCGGCGCCTCATGCCGCCCGTTGGTCGGCCACACTCGGGTCCGGCTATCAAGAGACCCCTTCCGCGCTGTACCGCGCCAGCAACCCGGTGCGCACCGCGTGGCGATAGATCCGTCCATAGAAATACGCTGCGAGGATCAATTCTAGCGCGGCGACGGTGAAGCCTCGCAGCAGCAAGGTGCCGGGAAACGGCAGGCCGCTGAGCAGGCTCCGCATTCCCTCGAATACGTACGAGGGCGGCAACGCGCGCGCGACCGCCTGCATCCAAGGCGGCAGAACCGCCAGAGGATAAAAGACCGCGGCGAATGGCGATAGCAGCGCCGGCAGTGGCCATAGCAGCCACTCGGACGCCGGCCCGAAGCGCAGCACGATGGCGCTGCCGAATATTCCCAGCGTGATCCCGAAGACGAACAACACCATGAGAAATGCGGCCAGCGGCAGTCCCAGGGTAAAAAACTGCAAATGAAATACTCCGGTTGCGAGCAGCACCATGGTGACGAGCCCCACGCAACTCGTCAGCACGCTGGTGATGACCAAGTCCGCTGCCGCTCACGGTGTTGAGATATCGCGTGATGAAGCCCCACAGCACAATGTCGATCGCGACCCACGTGACCATTGGAAACAACCGCACCGGGCTGCCGCGCAGCAAATAGAATTCTCGCAATACGATGCCGGCGATGGGGCGCACCTTCACGTTGCGGCGCCTTTCGGATCGATCAAGGGTTCGCGCGCCGTGCTCCTGCGGGAGGGATCTCGGGTTGCCTTCGAGAAGAACCTTGCCGTGCGACAGCAGGAGCACTCGATCGCACACCGCCTCGACCTCGAGCATATTGTGCGAAGTCCATAAGATCCCGCAGCCCTCATGCGCCGCCAGGCCTTTGATTTTCTCGCGGATGGTTTGCGCGGCGGAAGGGTCCAGCGATGCTGTCGGCTCATCCAACAGCAGCAATTGCGGCTTGTTGAGCAGCGCCTTGGCGAGTGCCGCGCGGGTCTGTTCGCCCGACGACAAGAGTCCGCACTTGGTGTTGCGCAGATGCTTCAAGTCGAACTCCTTGAGCAATGCATCGACACGGGAGCCGAGCGCATCGATGGCGTACAAAAGACCGAAGAAGCGCAGATTTTCGCTTACGGTCAGATTGCCGGGCAACGCCGCGTACACGGCGGCGAAATTGGTACGCGCAAGCGCCCGTGCGCGGTCCATCGCGATATCGACCTCAGCGATCGAGACGCGGCCGCTGGTGGGCTCGAGCACGCCCAAGATCATGTTGATCGTGGTCGTTTTGCCGGCGCCATTCGGGCCCAGGAGGCCGACGATTTCGCCGCGCTTGACCGAGAACGACACGTCATCGAGCGCGGTGACGCCGCCATACCGTTTGCGCAGGTTCACGACCTGCAGAGCGGGCGGAGTGGGCGACGGAGCGGCGGGTAGAACCGCCTTCTCTAAAATCGAATTCGTGGTCAATGCGGACATCACCTGATTATGCACAGATTTTCCGAGAGCGGCGTGCGGCGTCTTTCTCGGCATACGCGGCACTTAATTTCATTCTTCTTTTTCGCCGGCTCTTTCAGACTGCATGTCACGCGAGCGATGCCATTGGCCCGCCGCGAAAACCAACTGCCAAGGAGAAGAGTCATGAATAGTTTCACGGTCAATGCGGTCGGCAATCTCGCCAAGAATCCGGAACTCGCTGTCAAGGGAGATACCAGTTATACGCGTTTCTGTTTGGTGGGCAATGACTACGCCGGCAAGGATGAACAGGGTAATCCGCGCGAAGTGGTCACCAGTGTGTGGTTCGTGGCATTTGAAAATCTGGGCGAAGCGATTGCGAAGAACGCGCGCAAGGGGGATCAGCTGATCCTGCAGGCGCAAATTCGCGCCAACAACTGGACCGACAAGGACGGAGAAAAGCAGTACGACCATTCGTTCGTCGTCCAAAACTTTCGGTTCGGTGCTCCCGGAAAGGCAAAACGCGAGGAACTCGCGCGGCGCGAGGAGCGGGAGATCGGGGCGCTGGAAACGGAGATCTAGCGCAAGGTTCAATATTGTAACCGCACGGAAAAGGAATTCCGCCATGCATCACCCCTGCACTCTGCGCCTTGCGCTGACCCGTTTCGCATTCCCGTCGATACTTTTTGCGCTGACGGTGTGCGCGCCTGATTTGTCCATGGCGCAGCAAGCTACTTCGCCCTTCATGACGGGAGCCACCGCCCTGCAATCAAATATCCTCGCATGGCTGACGCCAATAGCCATCATTCTCGTGATGGTCTTGGGCGGCATGGCGATGGCAAATCGAATGTCGTGGGGGTGGTGCCTGGGGGCGATCCTTGGCGTGGCGATCGCCTTCGGCGCACCGCAAATCGTCACCTGGATCCGCGGGATGTTCGGCGTTTAGGGGTCCATCGTGAGCGAGCTCAACACTGGCCTCACGGCGGACCCTCTATTTGTAGGCGCGACCCGACCGCCGATGCGATGGGGCGTTACGTACTCGGCGCTGCTCTTCAACATGGTGTTCACCCTGGAGGCATTCTTATTGACGAAAAATCTCCTGATCCTGTTGTTGTGCTTGCCGATCCACGGCATTTGCATGTTGCTGTGCGCTCGCGATGCAAGGTTCTTCGATCTCTTATTGCTGTGGGCTCGGACCAGGCTGCCGGCGCTGTTCGCCAATTTGCGCGTCTGGAAGTCGAGCAGCTACTCGCCGCTGCTCACCGACGTGCCGAATGGCAAGCGCCGGCGCCGCTTTGAGTTCATCGACCTCGCGATCTCTCACGCAGATCGGAACGCAACGTCATGCCGGCTCTGAAGCGCAGCGCCGCCTTGCGGCGCGAACTCACGGCGGCCGAGCGCATCCCCTATCGCGCACATGTGGCACCCCGCGTGATTCGCACCGAGTTCGGAGACTATTTGCAGGCATTTCGCTTGGGCGGCGCGAGCTTCGAGAGCAGCGACGACGCAGAGCTCAATAACTGGCACGAGCGGCTCAATGTGCTTTGATCAGTAGGAAACTTAACATAATGTAAATCAAGCTTTTATTACTCGCAGAGCGCACGTCTCGCTGGTGCGAGCGACACAGTACGTTGCCCGCATTTTCCGCATGTAGGTCCGCTTGTGAATCCAAAAGGATCCAGATCGCTGTGCCCACAATTCCGTCAGACGGCTGCACAAATATCCTAGAAATGGGATACACTACATCAGACGCAAGAGGGCTGCCGGCGAGAAGCCTCTCCGCTGGGTGGGGGCCAGCAAGCGGCATCTGATGGCGATGCCCGAGGCGGTGATTCGCCATATCGGCACCGCGCTCAGTGTAGCCCAGTATGGCGGTAAGCATCCCGATGCCAAGCCGTGGAAAGGGCTCGGTGCCGGAGTATTTGAAGTGATCAGCGACTTCGACACCAACACGTTTTGCGCCGTCTACGCGGTGCGGTTCGAGTACGCGATCTATGTCCTGCACTGCTTTCAGAAGAAGTCGTCGCGCGGCGTTCGCACAGCGAAGACGGATGTCGAACTGATAGAGCGCCGTTTGAAGGCGGCGAAAACGGAATATGGGGCGCAGTATGGGCCGGTCAAATAAAAGCATTCAGAAGATCGAGGCGAGTTCTGGCAATGTGTTTGCGGATCTCGGCCTGCCGGATGCGGCTGATCTCGATACCAAGGTCCGTCTCGCGGTGGCGATCAATCGACAGATCAAATCGCGCCGGCTGACTCAGACCGCGGCCGCGCAACTGATGTCGATCAATCAACCGAAGATCTCGGCGCTCAAGCATTATCAGCTCGATGGTTTCTCGGTCGAGCGCCTCATGATGTTTCTGACGGCCCTGGGCAGTGATATTGAGATTCGAATCCGTTCTCACGCGGGACGGCGATCCGGCAGAATTTTGGTGCAAGCGGCCTACGGAGGGGGGTTGAGCACGACGTAATTCACATACCGGAACGACTCGTTATATTTGGCGTGCCCCGTCCAGAAATCTTAGTGCGGCCAGCCACCAATTTAATGGAGCCGCCCGTGGCTGCGCTGCGTCATGTCATAGTCCCAGCGACTCCTAAGATCGCGGTCATACGTCTGCAACCAGTCGAGCACCTCGCCGCCATGCTTTTCAGGGAACGCCGTCATGCTGCCGTTGCGAAACGCTTCTGCCATCCGCCGTGAGATTGGCGCCGCACAGCGCATTCCTTACTCGGCGCACGTCGCACCATCAGTGGTCAGCACGGTGTTCGGCGACTACGTACAAGTCTTCCGTCTTGCAGGAGCAAGCTTCGAAACCGGCGACGACGAAGAGCTCAATAACTGGCACGAGCGCTTGAATAGCCTTTGATTAATTGGTTGGAGTTGTGGCTCACTACGAAATCCCCAACACCGACCAACGGATTAGAAAGCGCTTGAACGCGCGGTTGCATCGCATATCGACGACGTCGCTCCATTCAAGGCCGCGATGTAGGCTCGTCGAGCCCCGCGTCATGGAGCGCATTGCGGGTCGCGCTCGCGGCTGCAATGAACGCTGGCTCGTGGCTGAGCTCGAGCGTTCTCCAGATCGTGTCGTCCGACTTGACCTTCAGATAAAGCTCAACCATTGAAGTGGCTTCTCCGTGGTTGCCTGTCAACTCCAACGCCGCACTTAGAAAGAATGGCGCCCGGGGGTCTTTGGGAGCAACAACGGCCTGCTTGCGAAGTTCCGCAATCGCCGCCTCATACTCCCGAAGAAAGAGATGAGTACCCTTCCCTACGAGCGTCAGAGTGAGCGGAAATGACCGCAACGAAGAGCGCGCAATCGTGAATCTGCTTGCGAATCTGATGGTCCCAAGCATCGCCACCGCGCAGCTCGCTCTGATCAAGCCAAACCTCTACTCCCGCGGAGCGTAATCCCTCGCAAATGCGCCGAGCCGCCTCGGCATCCTCCGAGGCGTAGCTCAGGAATACAGCCCCGATCCGTGCGCTCTCCGGCTTCGGCAATTCTTCCGCCATCCGTGCCCTCTGAATCTCCTGCGGCCGTGCAAGAATGCACTGCGGGACTTGTTCAGGCAATGCTGCTACGGAGGGCGCTCTACTGGCAGGTACCGCTAACCGTATGACTTCCTGGCGGAACGTTCGGCGAAGCGTCGATCCTGCCTTCTCCCACCCCAAACCCGCCGATCCCGAAGTACCCGTTTGGATTCTTCGCCAGATATTGCTCGTGAGCACCCCTGGGCCGCGTCACCGTTTCTCCCAATCCCGACGTTGGCGTTTCTCCCCAAACCGCGCATTTAATCGCCTTCAGCTTCGACCGTACGCCATCCACACTACCTGCAAGCGTCGAGCGTCGCCGCTAATCACCGGGAGTGTCTAGCCTTGAAAAATGGTTCTGCCATCCGTCGCGAGATGGCCGCAGCGCAACGCGTTCCATATGCCGCTCACGTCTCACCGACGGTGGTGAGCACGACGTTCGGCGACTACGTCCAAGCTTTTCGATTGGCTGGCGCAAGCTTCGAGACCTGCGACGACGCTACGTTGAACAACTGGCATGAGCGCCTGAAGAGCGTTTGACCAGTAGGAAACTTAACATAACGGAATCAACTTGAATTGTCGCTCAGTGACCCAGCTCGAGCCCCCTGAGGTCAAGTTGACCTGTATATACAACATATATATTATCTGATATGGGTTTTCAATACGACCCGGACAAGGCGGCGGCAAACCTCAAGAAGCACAAGGTATCGCTCGCCGACTGTGAGGGGGTGTTCGAAGATCCCGCTACCAGCCACGTAGAAGATCCTGACGCGGCGGGTGAGCAGCGCTTTATTGCGGTCGGCATGGGCAGTGCCGGTCAGGTGCTGGCTGTCAGTTATACCTATCGCGGCGACGATATCCGCCCAATTTCGGCACGCCGTGCATCCCGTAAGGAACGTGAACAGTATGAGAGCGGAATACGATTTCTCCAAAGGTAAGCGCGGCGCGTTGCTGCCTCAGCAGGGTAAAACGCGCATTTCGATATTCATTGACAATGCCATACTTCAGGCATTTCGTGCCGAGGCAGAGAAACGCGGTACTGGGTACCAGACGATGATGAATGACGCCCTCCGCAGTTATCTGGCGGAGTCCAGTCAACCTCTGACCAAGGCGGACCTCTTGCGCATAATCCGCCAAGAGATGCCAGCCTTACTTCGAGATCTAACAAACCGTAACTCGGCCGGGCGGCGGTCGGCATCGAACGCCAAGACCTGAACTTCCTCCCCCCCGAGGTGGTGTGGTGGGTATGATTTGATGCGGCTATGACCCTCGCGAACGACCGTCATGCGGTGACGAATAAAATCTACCCAGCCCGGCCCGCATAAGCGCCAGAGCTGGAACTTGCGACATCCTAGAGGCGCACCGCCCCCGGCGTTTGTTGACGTTTATCGTCGAGGCATTTTCACAAGCTAGCATTGTCGGAATGGCGCAGGCGGGCCGCCGCCAGAATCTCAGGCGCCATCAGTCGGGCATTCACACCCATGCGGTCGGCACCCCGGTCCACAGCCGCCCAGTGCGTGACGCAGCCACAGTTCTGACAGCGATGGAATTCGATGGATTTTTCGCCCCACAGATAATAGCGACGGCAAATTGAACAATTGCACTCGTTCACCTCGTCCGGCGCAGTTAGTATTTCTAATTTGACAGAGCCGCAATGACAGGAGACACGATCATAACGCCCTCTGAAATGAAGTAATCAAGTCCATAGTATCGCGCTCCCCAGGAGGAACCTCCAGTGGCTGCTCTGTTCCGGCGATTCTTGCATACCGGCGAGAGGCGATCCCCATTCTTTGTCCGGCCGTAGCGTTGAATGGTGCTCATCCCGTTCGCGACCTTCCGCACATAGATTTATTCGACGGTATTTCTCCCTAAAGCGCGCACTTAATCGGCTTCAGCTTCGACGGGGCATCATTCACAGTGGCTGCAAGCGTCGAGCAGTTCGCCGCTGAGCAGTGGTCGAGGGAGTGTTCGTTATGATGTCGTTGAGAAACGGTGCCGCCATCCGCCGTGAGATGTCCGCCGCGCGGCACATTCCTTACGCTGCGCATGTCGCGCCATCCGTTGTTAGCACGGTGTTCGGCGACTATGTACAGGTTTTCCGTTTAGGCGGAGCGAGTTTCGAAACCAGCGACGATGAGGAACTCAACAACTGGCATGAGCGCCTCAATGTGTTGTGGCGAAACATTGCCGCTCCGGGCGTCGCCCTTTGGACTCATGTCGTGCGCCGCCGTGCGCGGATCGCCGCAGCGAGGCGCGATACCTCTGCGCGGCCGCTCGCCGAGGCCCGCTTTGCCGGCGAGCTGCAGGGGCGCTATCAACAACGGCTCGTTAGCGAAACACTGATGCAGAATGAGCTATATCTGTCGATACTGTATCGGCCGGTGGGCGGCGCGGCGACCGGACTGCTGTCGCGCGCCTTTTTCAAGACGCAGCGCGATGGTTGGCGTGTCGAACACGCGGACGCGCTGGATGCCTGCGAGAAGCTGTCGCAAACCCTGGCGGCTTCCCTGGCACGCTATGAGCCCGAGATCTTGGGATGCTACCGGCGCGGCAATATCTGGTGCTCCTCGTTGCTCGAGTATCTCGGATTGTTGATCAATGGCGAGCCGCACTGTATGCCGCTGACGCGCGGTTCCTTGAATCAGGCGCTCGCCGGCGCCAGGCTGTTCTTCGGCACGGAAGCCATTGAATACCGTTCGCCCACTGAAACGCGTGTCGGAGCGATGCTGGGCATTAAAGAGTACCCGACCCCCACCGTGGTCGGCATGTATGACCAATTGCTGTCCGCTCCGTTCTCGTTTGTGCTGACTCAGTCGTTTGCATTTCTCAGCAAGGCGACGGGACAGGGACTGCTGCAACGGCAGTTCAACCGCATGGCCAACGCCGGCGACTTCGCGGTGTCGCAGGCCGCGGAACTCAAGGATGCCCTCGATGCCTTGACCAGCAATGAATTCGTGATGGGTGATCATCATTGTTCCTTGCAGCTGATGCGCGACATTCCCCGCTCTCAAACCGAGGATGCCCGTGCCGGCCGGCTCAAAGCCTTGAATGACGACGTCGCTCTGGCGCGCAGCCTCCTCGCCGATACGGGAATGCTCGTGGCCCGCGAGGATCTGGCCCTGGAGGCGGCATTCTGGGCACAGCTGCCCGGCAATTTCCCGTTTCGGCCCCGCAAGGCGCCCATTACATCGCGCAATCTCGCGGCAATGGCGCCGTTCCATAATTATCCCGTGGGCCGTGCGGATGGCAATCATTGGGGCGAGGCCTTGACGCTCCTCGTGTCCAGCGCGAGATCGCCGTATTACTTTTCGCTGCATGCGAGCGATCCCAGTGATCCTGACGGCGGCAGCCGCAAGGACACCGGTCATACGCTCATCTGCGGCCCGACGGGCTCGGGAAAAACCGTGTTCATCGGGTTTTTAGTCACGATGCTCGCGCGGCAAAACGTGACCCAAGTGATCTTCGATAAGGACCGCGGGCTCGAGATCTTGGCACGGGCCTTGGGCGGCGAGTATTTTCCGCTCAAGAACGGCGTGCCGACGGGTTTTAATCCGCTTCAGCTGCCGCCAACTCCGTCGAACATAGAATTCCTCAAGGTCTGGTTGGGCGAATTGAGCGGTCGCTCGTCCCGGGGCGAAGGTCGTTCCGCGCGGCCCGTGCGTGAACAGGCGGACCTCGAGCAGGCGCTGCGCGGCACGCTGGCGCTCGACGCATCGGCGCGCCGCCTCTCTCGCCTGGTCGAGTTCCTGGACCCGACCGATCCCGAGGGGCTGTACGCGCGTCTATCGTGCTGGTGTGAAGGATGCGGCGGCGATTATGCCTGGGCATTCGATAATCCTGTCGATACGCTCGCGGCTCGCCTGACCGGCCGGTCAGTCATCGGGTTCGACGTGACCGAGTTTCTCGATCATCCGCGCACGCGCTCGCCGATCACGCTGTACTTGTTTCATCTGGTGCGCCGGCTCCTCGACGGCCGCCGGCTGGTGTGCTGGATGGACGAGTTTTGGCGGCTGCTCGCCGATCCGGCCTTCGAAAGCTTCGCGAAGGACGGCCCGAAAACCTGGCGAAAATTGAACGGCGTCATGTGCCTGGCGACGCAAAGCCCCAGCGATGTTCTCGAGAGCCCCATCAGCCGGACTCTGGTCGAACAAACTCCCACCAAGATTTTCTTCCCTAATGCCGACGCGAATTACCGGGAGTATAGCGAGGGATTCGGATTGACCGAACGGGAATTCCGGCTCATCAAAGATCAGCTCGAACCGGGGTCGCGCATGTTCCTGGTGAAGCAAGCGCACCACAGCGTGGTGTGCCAGCTCGATCTTAAGGGCTTCGACGCCGACCTTGCGGTGATCTCCGGCCGCGCCGCCCAAGTCGCACAGATGCACGAGTTGATTTCGGCGGCCGGGCCGGACCCGGAATCCTGGCTGCCCGGCTTCATGGCCGCGAATGCAGGTGTTGATAAGAGACCGTTAGCCAACGTACTCAAGTGATGGAGAAACTCATGTCCACGCATATCAGGCGATGTTTTGCTGCGGTGCTGATCCTCTCGATGGCGGCGGCTCCCGCCGCGAGGGCGCAATGGGCGGTCATCGATGTCGGAGCGATCGCCCAGCTCATACAAGAGGTCGAGACTTTGCGGCAGCAGTTGATGGTCGCGCAGTCCCAGCTTCAGCAGGCAAAGCAGGCGTTGCAGACGATGACGGGCGATCGCGGCATGGAACTGCTGCTCGGCGGCACGACCCGAAATTACCTGCCGACTACCTGGGCGCAACTTGTAAGTGCCTCGCAGGGCGCGGGCGCCTACTCGGGTCTCGCGTTTGGCGTGCGCGGCGCGGTCAGCTCCAATGCCGTGTTATCGCCGGCGCAATTGTCGGCCTTGTCTACCACCGACCAACAACAGATCGTCGCGGCGCGACAGGCCGCCGCATTGCGTCAGGCACTGGCTCAAAACGAGCTGGCCAATTCGAGCGCCCGCTTCGCTGCCATCCAAAGTTTGATAGCGGCGATCCCCACCGCGCACGACCAGAAGGCGATCCTTGATCTACAGGCGCGAATCAGCGCTGAGCTTGGCATGTTGCAAAACGAGCAGACCAAGCTTCAAGTGCTGGCGGCGGCCGCCCAGGCGCAGGAATCGGCGAACGCGCAGCGAGAGCGGGAATTTGCGATCTCGGGACAAGGTCAATTCGCAACCCGCTTTCAGCCTACGCCGTAGCCGCTGTTGAATCGCAACGCCGAGTCATCAGGTATTCATATGGGATTTTTCGCCACATTTTGGGCTTGGCTCAATGGTCAGCTCTCTACCTACGTCGGCAACAACACCGCGCAGCTCGCCGCGGTATTGGAGCCCGCGGTGGTGACGCTCGCGACCTTGTATGTCATGGCCTGGGGCTATTTGCATCTTACCGGTCAGATCGAAGAACCCTTCGTCGCGGGAATCAAGCGCATCGTCACGTTGGCAGTGGTTCTCGGCGTTGGTCTGCATCTCTGGCTCTACAACGCGATCATCGTCGATACCTTCTACAACGCGCCGGCACAGCTCGCGGCCGCGGTGGTCGGCGCCCGTGATCCTGTCGGCACGATCGATGCAATTTGGGAAAGCGGCGGGACGGTTGCCGGCAATTTGTGGGTCAAGGGCCACGTTGTCTCGTTCAGCTCCTACGGCTTCATGTTTGCGGCTCTCCTCGTGTGGTGCCTGATGGGCGTCCTTTGCGTCTACGCCATGTTCCTCATAGCCCTCTCCAGCATCGCTCTCGCCGTGCTGCTGGCGCTCGGCCCGCTGTTCATCGGAATGCTGTTCTTCGATGCAACCAAGAGGTTCTTCTCGGCGTGGGTCGCCCAACTCGCCAATTACGGGCTCATTACGATTTTGACGGTCATGGTATCGGCACTGATGCTGCAGATCGTCCAGTCCTACGCTGCGCAAACCGCGGCGCGAGGCTCGGCCATCCTCACCGTTGATGCGTTGAACATGCTGCTGATTGCGGTCCTCGTATTTTTAATCCTGCGCCAGGTCATGCCAATTGCATCGGGTCTGGCATCGGGACTCGCGCTGAGTTCCTTCGGCCTCGTGAGCCGTACGGCCAGCTGGAGTTTGCGAGGGAGTGGGTCGCAGGCATACAAGAGGCTTGCCGTGCCCCTTGCGCGGCGTGTCGCGCCCTTCTTGCGCGACACCGTGGCACGAGCGCGGGGCTACTTCGGTAGCGAAGTGGTTGTTGCAACCCAAGCCGGCCGGGACCTGGCTGGTCGAGCTGCCGACCGCATGGATGCGCTCAGCCGAAGTTGGAGAAAGCCTCGTCAATGATTGGACACCACGGAGGGTGAGACATGCGTTTGATCTTTTGCACGTTTCTGTTGCTGACGGCCTGCGCCTCGCACGGGGTGCGCTGTGACCGCCACCTGCTGCCCATCAATCCGCCGGCACCCGCGCGGAGCGCCCAATGACTTCAGGCGCGGAGCTGCAGGGGTATTTCCAGGAGGCTGAATCTTGGGACGCCGACCGGATGAGCCACCTCCGGCGAAACGCTCAAGTAGCTTGGTGGGTAGCGGCGGCGGGATGGACCTGTGCGGTCGCCGCCGCGCTGTCGATCCTGGTCCTCATGCCTCTGAAACGCGTCGAGCCCTTTGTCGTGCGAGTCGACAACGCCACGGGCATCGTCGATGTGGTACCGGTGTATGACGGCAGCGCGACGCCGCAGGAGGCGGTCACGAGGTACTTTCTTACGCACTATCTCACCGTCTGCGAGCGGTTTAATTTTGCGACCGCCGAGAGCGACTACGAAGAATGTGGCGCATTCCATTCGCCGCAGCGCAATCAGGTGTGGTACGCACAATGGACGGCAACCAATCCTGCCTCGCCGCTGAACGTTCACAAGGACGGCAGCACTGTGCGGGTGCAAGTCAAATCGGTGAGCTTCTTCACGCGCGCCAGCGGGCTCTCGGATCTCGCCCAAGTCCGCTATTTGAAAGCACTGCGTCAGGGTGCGGGTGCCGAAGAAGCATTCAGCCACTGGGTCGCGACAATACAGTTTGCCTACGCCGAGCCCGCGAAGGACCCGAAGACACGCCGCTGGAATCCCCTGGGCTTCAAGATCATCGATTTCAAATCGGAACCGGAAGTGCTGGTCGACCAGCCGGCCGAAAAGGAACACCGCCATGACTCATAGCACGCAAGTTTCCGCGGCGTTGAAAATTTGCTGCGTGACGGCGATCGCCGTACAGGGCGCGCTCTATTCGGCGCAACCGCACGCCGAGATCGTTCCCGCGAGGGGTAGTGTGGACGGGCGCATACGCGCGGCGCCTTACGACAGCGAGCAGGTCTACCGGTTGCGCGGCTACGTCGGCTATCAGATCGATCTTGAGTTCGAAGCGGGAGAGAGCTTTGTGGGCCTTGGCGCGGGCGACATCGAGGGACTGTCCTATTTCGGCCAGGACAATCACTTGTTCTTGAAGCCCAAGGCGGCCAAGGTCGCAACCAACCTGACCGTGCTTACCAACCGTCGCCGCTATCAAATTGACTATACGGCGGTGCCGCAGCGTCCCGCCCTCGATGACCAAAACGTCATATTTGCCCTTCGATTCACCTATGCGCCCTCGACCGCGAAAGCGGCCGCGGAGGCAGCGACAAAGCACATCGCAACCGCACTCGAAGATGCCTCAGCCAAGCGGCCGCAGAATATCGATTTTTGGTATTGCGGAAATCCGGACCTAAGGCCGGTCGCCGCATCCGACGATGGGGTCCATACGCGATTGCGATTCGCCGCCAATGCCGATCTGCCCGCCATCTTCGTTAGCAATGCGGACGGCAGCGAGTCCCTGCTCAACTTCAGCATGGACGCCGGGGACGTCATTGTGCATCGCGTGGCGCGCCAGTTCATTCTGCGGCGGGGTAAGCTCACCGGATGCATTGTCAATAAGGGATTCAGCGGCAGTGGTCTCCGGTTAGATTCGGGCACGGTCACGCCGGAGGTCGAGCGCCAAGTACCTGGAGCTCAGCCATGAGTCCCGAGGAATCGGAACCGAATGAAGTTCTGGGCGAACGCACGACCACGGCCGTCAGCCGTGCTGCATCCGTGCAATCGCGGCTCAGCAACTTTCTCGCCGTCGGGCTCATGAGCCTGCTCGGATTGGGCGCTCTCACCTGGTACTACGCGAGTACGATGACGCGCCAAAGCCGGGCCCGCTTGGGTGCACAAAGCGCAATGGCGAACCGCGCCCAAGGAGATTCGGCGTTGCCGAGCCTCGGGCGGATAGACCCGCCGCCGCAACCGATGACCGGAAACGCATTGCCGCCGCCCGATTCGACGGTCGACCGTGCCGCGCTGGCTGCGGCCCCGCTGCCTGAGATTCCGCTGGCAGGAGCTTCGGTGAACAACGCCTATGCAGCGCCGCCTCCGAAGACGCCGGCACAGCTCGCTCAGGAGCGCCAGTTATCGGGCTCGGTATTTTCATCGGCGAGCGCGCTGTCCGTCGCCAGTACTGCCCCGGGCGCGATCGTTATGCCGCCGCCGTTTGGCCCTGGATCCTCGCCTCCCGTCGCCGGCTCTCCGGAGCCGGCCGAACTGTCGACTTGGTTGCGCCCGAGCATCACGACCGCGGTACGGGCTCAATTGCTGCCGGCGCAGCGCCTGTTGCTGCCGAAGGGCGCCTTCATCGACTGTACTTTGGAAACGGCGATCGATTCCACTTTGCCGGGAATGACGACCTGCATCATGGCGACGGATGCCTTTGGGGTCGATGGCCGCGTGGTGTTACTGGAGCGTGGAACCAAGCTCATCGGTGAAACCCGGGGGCAGGTGCAACAAGGATCGGCTCGTGTTTTCGTGCTGTGGACCGAGGCTCGCACGCCGGCGGGCGTGGTCGTGCCCCTGGCTTCTCCCGGCGCCGACGAGTTGGGGCGCGCGGGTCTTCCGGGAGAGGTGAACCGGCATTTCTGGGAGCGATTTGGCGCCGCCCTCCTGGTGTCCATCATCGATGGCGCTGTAGAAACCGCCGCCCAGTCTTCGCGCAGCGGCAACGGCAGCATCATCATTGACCCCGCCGCCTCTCAGGGGGTCATGACCGAAGTGCTCAAGGGCACGATCAATATTCCGCCGACGGTAGTCAAACAGAACGGGGACCGCATCCAGGTCTTGGTTGCGCGGGATCTGGACTTCAGGTCAGTTTATGAACTGCGATCCGTCGCTCCTGGCCGCTAACCGGTCCGCCGATTTGTCCGCGCTCACGTTGACGTTGCGTGCGCTGCGGCCGCTGCTTTCGAATCCGGACGTCACCGAGGTTTGCATCAACCGGCCTTTGGAAGCGTTTCTGGAGACGCGCAGCGGTTGGCATTGCGAGCCCTTGCCCTATGCCGACTTCGCGTGGTGCAGCCGATTCGCCAAGTTGGTCGCCAATTCGACGCAACAGCGCGTCGATGCAACCTCGCCGCTGCTCTCTGCCTCCCTGCCCAGCGGGGAACGTGTGCAAATCGTGCTGCCGCCTGCGACCACCGCCGGCTGCGTCGCCATCTCGATTCGTCGGCCGGCCGATGAGGTTTGGAGCATCGAGGATCTCGCTAAGCGCGGCATCTTTCGCCATACGCGTCGCGCCACCCAGCTGCTCGATGAGACTGAAAAGGACTTGCTGCGCCTCTTGTCGGATGGCGATCACATCGCGTTCATGCGGCTCGCAGTGCGCAGCCGAAAGAATATCCTGGTCTCGGGGCCCACAGGATCGGGCAAGACGACCTGGACCAAGGCATTGATTCGGGAGATTCCGAGCAGCGAGCGCCTGGTTACCATCGAGGATGCGAAGGAACTGGTGCTCGACCGGCATCCAAATCATGTGCGCCTTTTTTATTCGAAGGATGACCAAGGCATCGCACGAGTGACGCCGAAGCAGCTGCTCGAGTCCTGCCTGCGCATGAAACCCGATCGGATTCTGCTCGCGGAATTGCGCGCCGAAGAAGCCTTCGATTATCTGCGCAACGTTAATTCTGGGCACCCTGGATCGATCACCAGCGTGCACGCGGCCAGCGCCGAATTGGCTTTCGAACAACTGGTGCTGTTGGTGAAACAGAATCAGGGCGGCAGGGATCTCGCGCGCCGAGATATAAAAGGCCTTTTGTACCTGCTCATCGACGTCGTAATCCAATTCGGCGTCGAGTCCCATGAACGATTCATCAAGGAGGTCTGGTACGACCCCGAACGCAAGCATCGTGTCACGGCAACCGCGGGCACTTCGGAATGATAAGCGCTGTGACGGAGGGTTGGTCGGGCCTCGCCTTCGCGTACGGAGCCGTCCAGGTCCCGATGATCGCGGGCTTGGTGCGGGGACGCGCACCGTGGCGCAAATATCTGACTTCTCCCGTGTTTGCCGCTTCGGTAACCGCAATGGTGGGCGTCGGCATGGCGTTGGCGAGTCCGCTCATGGCCGGCATCGGACTCGCCCAGGGCGGCCTCTTTCAATTTGGACTGGCTGTCTCCTTGAGCACGATATTTGGTTATTCCGGTGGCCGCGTGTTGGCGGAGGAATCAGCGGAGAATAGAACCCACCAACGAGGCACGATCGTGGCGGAACGGCCGTCGCGCGGCGCCGGCAGGCCGGGCCGCGACGGACGATCCTCCGGCATTACCTTGGCGGGCCGTGCGGTTCCCGCGCAAGACGAGACCAAGCATTTCAAGCTGATCGGCACCACGGGAACCGGCAAGAGCACCGCCATTCAGGAAATCTTGGGTGGCGCGCTGGCGCGAGGCGACCGTGCCGTCATTGCGGATCCCGACGCAAGCTACCTTAAGCGGTTTCATTCTTCCGAGCGCGGCGATGTCATCCTCAATCCCTTCGACGAGCGCTCCGTGAAATGGGATTTGTTCTCCGAAATAGAGAACCCATACGATGTGGAGCAGCTGGCGCGTTCGCTCATTCCCGATCACGAGGGTTCCGATCGCAGTTGGCGCGGCTATGCGCGAACCTTTTTTTCCGCCGTCACCGAACAAGCTCGCGAAGCAGGGGTGACCGATACGGCGGAACTCTATCGGTTGCTGGTGGTGGCTGATACCGGCGAGTTGCGCACGTTGGTGCACGGCACCCCGGCACAGCCCTTCCTGGATGAGCATAACAGCAAGATGTTCGACTCGATTCGCTCCGTGACGAGTTCCGCCGTGGGTGCGCTCGGCTACATCGCGCGGCAAAAAGCAAGCGCATTCTCGGTTCGCGAGTGGGTCGCTGCACAAACACCAGGCGTGCTGTTCATGCCGTACAAGGCCGGGCAAATTGCGGCCTTGCGGTCGACCATTTCTGCATGGATGCGCCTCGCGATCTTCGAGGCCATGGATCAGGACGAGCAGTCCGTCGAGGGAGCCAATGCTGACGCCAAACGGCTTTGGTTCATCGTCGACGAACTGGACGCGCTTGGACAAATTGACGGTCTCAAAGACGCGCTCGCGCGGCTACGAAAATTTGGGGGCCGCTGCGTGCTTGGATTTCAGTCGATTTCGCAAGTCTCTAGCACGTATGGACATGGGGACGCCCACACAATTGTGGAAAATTGCGGCAACACTCTGATCCTCCGTTGCTCCGCCAGCGAAGGCGGCGGCACAGCGCGGTTCGCCTCTCAGCTCATCGGCGAACGTGAAGTGATGCGAACCACGGTCTCGAGGAGTCGTCGGCCGAGCGAGATTATCGGCTCGGTTTCGCAGAGCGAACATTTTGCCGTCGAGGCGGCGGTTCTGCCTTCGCAAATCGAGCAGCTTGCGGATTTGACGGGGTATCTCAAGCATGCGTCGGATCCCCAATGGCAACGCGTGCGGCTTGACGCCAAGCAGGCTTGGGAACAACGCAAGCCCGCGCCAGTGCAGACGGCGCAATCCTCGACTCGGCGCCCTTCGAACGAGCGTGAGGGCAGCACGCATGAATGATCGCGCCCCGGCGATGGATGACACCACACTGAAGTTCGGCCTATTGATGGAGAGCGCCCAGGCGCATCAAAAACTGGCTGAAACTCACCTGGAAAAACTTCGCACGCATACGCAGGATCTCGACGGCGTCGTGCGCGAGGAGATTCGCCGCACGCTGATCGAGGAGCTGCAGGAGCTGACGGCTGAAGCCAAACGCGCTATCCAGGCGCTGCAAGGCATGAAGCGCGCCGCCAACATGCGCGGACTTCTCTGGGGCGTGGTCATGACCGCCTTGTGCACCGCGATCCCCAGTGCCATCGCTCACTGGATCTTGCCGTCGTCAGATGAAATTGCCGCCTTGCGGCTGGAGCGCGACCGGCTTGCCCGCGCCATCGCCGGTCTCGAACAGCAAGGAGGCCGGATCGATTGGCGGCACTGTGGAGAAGCGGCGCGGCTGTGCGTTCGCGTCGACCGCACGGCTCCGGCGTACGGCGACAAGGCTGATTATTACATCGTCAAAGGATATTGAAACGATGAATTGGGCGGCGTTATATAAGTCCATCCCCGGAAGCGAGGTGGCTGTGGTGGTGGTCGGCCTCGTGTTCGCCGCCTGTGCGTGCGTCAAGGCGATTGCGCGCGGAGCCGCGGAAACCCACAAACGCGGAGTCATTCTGCAAGACGGCGCAGCCTGGCAGCGCCGCGGTGCGCGGCTCAGGAAATCAAACCACGCCTTGCTGACCCTGGCAGGGATACCGGTTCCGTTCCCCGATGAAACCAAACATTTCAAAATCATCGGGACCACCGGGACCGGGAAATCCACGGCCATACGAGAGCTGCTGGGCAACGCATTGGCGCGCGGCGATCGCGCGGTCTTCGCCGACCCGGATGGAGGATATGCGGCGCGTTTCTTCAATCGCTACCGCGGAGATCTCATCTTGAATCCCTTCGAGTCATCTTCCGAAAAATGGGACGTGTTTTCGGAGATCAATAACTCCTACGATGTGGAACAGCTGGCCAGCGGCCTCATACCGTCGAGCAACGACCCTTCCGCGAGCGAGTGGCGCGGCTACGCCCGCACATTCTTGAGTGCCGTGCTGCGCCGCTGCCACGCGCAGAAGCGCCGGCGCGACTCTGCGGAATTATGGCGCCTACTCGCGGTCGCCTCGGCCGAGGAGCTGCAGCCCGTCGTCGCCGGCACGCCCGCTCAACCGTTCTTGGATCCCGAGAACGCCCGCATGTTCGGTTCGATCCGCTCGGTTACCGTATCGGCGATCGCTGCGTTCGAGTACATTCAGGCGCAGCGCGCAGCGCCTTTTTCCGTGCGCGCCTGGGTGCGGGCAAAATCCGCTCCCGGCAGTTTGTTCATCCCCTATAAAGCCGGGCAAATCGCCGCGCTCAAGTCGATGATCGCAACCTGGATGCGTCTCGCCATCTTCGAGGCGATGAGCGGCCCGGAGGATTGCGATCAACGCCTGTGGTTCGTGGTCGACGAGTTGGACGCCTTGGGCGCGATCGATGGACTCAAAGACGCGCTTGCGCGATTGCGAAAATTCGGAGGGCGCTGTGTCCTGGGCTTTCAGTCCATTGCGCAAGTCTCCAGCACGTATGGTGCCGGCGACTCGCAAACCATCATAGAAAACTGCAGCAACACTCTCATACTTCGCTGCTCGGGCGCCGAAAGCGGCGGTACCTCGCAATATACCTCACGGCTGATCGGGGAGCGCGAGATCTTACGAAAGCAAGTATCCCGCGGCAGCGACCGCGAAACCGCGTTGTCGGCGCGAGGCTCACGGCGCTCCAAGAGCACCAGCGAGCAGCACGTGACCGAGATGGCGGTCATGCCCTCGCAAATCGAACAACTGCCGGACCTTTGCGGCTACCTGAAGGCGGCGTCGTCACACATGTGGTTGAAGGTTTCCTTCGGCCCCGGGTGTGGCCGCCGCATTCGCCAATTCAGACTAAAGGCGGGCTGACACCATGTCGAATGATTCGTCGCGCGAGGATATCAACGTCCGTTCGGACGCCTATTTCATAGCGCGCATGGTCGGCACGTGCGGTTGCTGCCGGGCGCCGACCCCGATGCTCGCCGTCGGCCTGCCGCCCGAACACGAAACTCTCGCGCTTGATACGGAGGCCGAGAGCGAGGCAACGGCGCAGGACACATGGGAGCGCGCGTCGTGCAATGCATTCCTCTTTTACATCGGGTATCTGCCGCCTGCTGTAGAGCGCCGGCTGCAGGAGATTTCACCCTACTTCCATTATGCGCACAGCGGGCAGACGCAAGGATCTCACTGGGCAAATCACTGTGAGCGCTGTGGCTCGCTGCTCGACGATCACGATCTGTTCTGCGAGCCCGAGGGCGCGTTTCTCCCGATGGACCCTGCGGCCGCCGCGGCCGTGCTGCTATCGCTGATAAAGGAACCGATCGAAGCGGCGGCCGCCGGGTATGCCTCCGACCCCGAGTTCTTTTCGGCCATGAGCACGGCGTGAAGCCACATGGCCGTCTATTTCCTCAATCTCAAAACATTCGGCCGATCCGACGGTAGCAGTGCGCCCAGTGCGGCGGCGTACCGCGCCGGCGAGCGTATTCGCGACGAACGCACCGGAAAAACCTACGATCATGCGGACCGCCGGGACGTCATGCACAAGGAAATCGTGCTGCCGAGCCGCTTTGCAGACTCCGACATGGCATGGGCTTACGATCGAGCCAACCTTTGGAACGCCGCGGAAGGGGCGGAGAGCCGGAAGAACGCGAGGGTTGCACGAGAGTACCTCGTGGCGCTGCCCGTTGAACTCACGCCGGATCAACGCCTTGGCCTGGTTCGAGGGTTCTCACAAGAGTTATCGGACCGCTACCGATTTGCCGTGGACTTTGCCATTCACGCGCCGCGCGATTTTCCGGGCAGCGATCCGCGCAACTTTCACGCGCACCTCCTCGCGACTACGCGGGAGGTGGGCACTCTGGGGTTGATGGCCAAGACCAGTCTCGAACTCAACGATGCGAAACGCCGCAAACTGGGGCTCGATCCCGTCATCAACGAGCTTCTGTACGTGCGGGAGCGATGGGCGACGGTCACCAACGAGGCGCTTCGCAATGCTCATCTCGCAGTGCGCATCGATCATCGCACGCTCGAGGCGCAAGGTATCGATCGCGAGCCCCGGCCGCAGATTCCGAAAGCGGCGTTCGAAATGGAACGGCACGGCTACCGCAGCGTGGTCGCTGAACGAATTCGCGAGAATTTTGCAGCACGCGTGCAGGCTCGCCTCGAGCGCACACCGACACCGACACCGTCAACGGCATCGACGCAACGCAACGATCAAGCATCCGCGGCGGCCGATCCGAAGCTCAGCAAATCTCCCACGCTCGAAGAGATCCGCCGGCAAGCGCGCGAGAACTGGCTGCGGATGCGTGTGAGGCAGGAATCCGCGGAGAATTCACGAGGCAAGGATCAAACCCGCGACGACGATCTGGCACGGTAGCTGCGGCAAGACACCCATGATTCGCGCGCTGGCCTTTGCTTCCTGTTACGTGTATTCGCCGTGCGGAGCCCGCGCCGCCTCCGAACAATCACGAATGCTGCGTACGTTCCTGAAGTCCGGCAATGCGCGTCTCATGGTCAAGTACGCCTTGCGAGTTCGGCAGCAGGCGAGCGATGTTGCTCCGCTCTGCGAATTTTTTGACGCGACCGATATTCTGATACCCGTCCCCGGCAGTGAGCCACGGAACTTAGGGGTCACATCGGTAACCGAACGCCTGGCGGCGGCGATGGTTCGAGAAGGCCTCGGGCGATGCGCTTGGACCGGCCTCCACAGAGTCCGCCCGGTGCGCAAATCAGCAACCGCGGCAGCGGGAGAAAGGCCGACGGTCGGCGTGCACTACGAATCCTTCGCGATCGAACCGATCGATGCCGTTCCCTTTGCCGAGCACATCATCCTGGTCGACGACGTGGTGACCAAAGGAAGAACATTGTTGGCCGCGGCGACGCGGCTCCGCGAAGCGTTTCCCAACGCCCGGATCCGTGCCTTTGCGCTGCTGCGGACCATGGGGTTGATCTCGGACGTAAACCAGTTGCTGGATCCTTGCATCGGCGAAATCAGATGGTGGGGCGGAGATGCGCACCGAAATCCGTAATGTGACGGTGGTTGAGTCGTGAGGTAGCATATGTTCAAGATTGATTAGCCGAGGCAACTTCGCATGGACGTGTTCCTTCGCAAATATGGCAACAGCACTGGGTTGGCTCTGCCGCCCGCGGTGGTCAGAAAATTGGGATTAGAGCCGAAGCGGCGCCATACATTGGCGGATTTGATCGCGCAGTGTGATTTGACGGCGCTATTCGAGCCGCTCCTGGCCTGACGGACGGCCGAGCGCCCGACGAGCCCAAGCCACGCTTGCTTCATGGCCGTCACGGATGAATTCTTGCAGTATGTCCTGGGGCAGCTGTCCGCCTTGGGCGGACTTTCCACGCGCCGCATGTTTGGCGCCGTCGGACTGTATTGCGACGGCGCGTTTTTCGGACTGATCGCGGGGGACGTACTCTATTTCAAGGTCGGCGAGTCTAATCGCGCGGACTTCGAGGCGCGCGGCATGGCCCGGTTTCGCCCGTTCCCGGATCGATCGCCGGCCAGCATGGGCTACTATGAAGTGCCGGCTGATGTGCTCGAGGACCAGGACGAATGCGTGCAGTGGGCGCAGCGCTCGGCGATCGTCGCCAGCCGCACGCGCACGGGTAAGCGAAGTTGAAGGACGCCAAGACTCCGCCGGGCAGCCGCCCCCTGGCCGGCGCCGGCAAGGCTGATATTGCGGCGGGGTTCGCTCGCGCGTTGGCGAGTGCCGACGGCCTGGCGGGCGCGCATTGCGTTCACGAATTGTGGATGCGCGGTGAGATGTCCGTGAACATTGAACGCGCGCTCGAGGAGCTGTGGGCGCGGGCTGCGGCAAGTATTCCCGAGTGGCTGCCGATGCGATACATCGATTGGCTGCCGAGCGCCTATGACATCGCGCTCGGCTTTCGCGCCTTGGGCCGTGGACGGTCGAATATCTACTGCGTGCTGCTCGATTATCGCGATAGCCGCACAGCGGAGTACGGCATCTATGTGGGAATGAGCAAGTACTCCCCGGCGCAGCGTTTTGATCAGCACAAGGCGGGAATCAGAGCGGCCGGCAGCGTTCTCAAGCGCGGCATGGAAGTACTCGCCGGGCTGACCCTGCATCTGCAATACATCAAGCGGGCCGAAGCGGAACGCATCGAGGTTGAATTGGCGCAAGCCCTGGCGGCAGCCGGGCTCATCGTCAAGGGTGGACACTGAATGCGCTACACTAGGCCATGGTCACGGTGCATCACCTCAACAACTCGCGCTCCCAGCGGGTGCTCTGGTTGCTCGAGGAGCTGGGGATTGCCTACGACGTGAAGCGCTATCAGCGCGATGCGAAAACCATGCTGGCGCCGCCGGCATTGCTCGCGGTGCATCCCTTGGGAAAATCCCCCGTCATTACCGAGGACGCTCTCACGGTGGCCGAATCCGGGGCGATCGTCGAGTATCTCGTCGACAAGTATGGCGGCGGCCGCTTGATTCCGCGTAGCGGCACACCCGAGCGTCTGCGCTATACCTACTGGCTGCATTATGCGGAAGGCTCTGCGATGCCGCCGCTGTTGCTCAAGCTGGTCTTCGACCGGGTCGCCACCACGCCGATGCCGTGGCCGGTGAGCGCCGTGGCGCGCGGCATCACCGGCCGCGTGCAAAGCACGTTTATAGGTCCACAGCTCACGCGCCACTTGGATTTCATGGAATCCGAGCTCGCGGCGCACCCCTGGTTTGCCGGCGATGAGTTCACCGCCGCCGATGTGCAGATGAGTTTTCCGCTGGAGGCCGCCGCGGCGCGCGCCGGATTGAATGCCGGACGGCCGAAGCTGATGGCGTTCTTGGACCGCATCCATGCACGGGACGCCTATAAGCGCGCCCTGCAGCGAGGGGGTCCCTACGATTATTGATGATGCAGGTTTCTTAAAAAAAGTTAGGGGGAGGCACCATGTCTTTATCAATGAAAATGAGTGCGGCTGTATCGCTGATGGCGTTGCTCGGCGCGACGGGCTGTAGTCAAGGGCCGCAATCAACCGCGCCCGTGAAACGAGGCCCCTCGCTCGCCAGCCAGAACTGGGCGAAGGTCGCCAACGGCTTCACCCAGGATTATTTCGTGGCGCAGCCGTTCTTTGCGGCGCGATCCGGCAAGCACGAATTCGACGGCCAGCTGCCCGATGTCAGCGCTCACGGCATCAAGCGTGAGATCTCTCGCTTGCACGATGAGCGGCAGCAACTCTCGGCAGTCGATCCTGCGACGCTGGAACCGAACGAGCGCTTCGATCGCGAGTATCTGCTGAGCGTCGTCGATAAAGACCTATTTTGGCTCGAGAAGGCGCACTTTCCGACCACCAATCCATACTGGTATCTCGACAATCTCGATCCGGACATGTTCTTGAGCCGCAATTACGCACCGCTCAACGTGCGCATGAAGGCTTATATCAAGTACGCGCACGGCATCCCGAAGATGGTGACCGACATTCAGGACAACCTCAAGGGGCCGTTGCCCAAGACCTACGTCGAGCTGGCCGTCGCCGATTTCGGCGGCTACGCCGATTTCTATAAAAAGGATGTCGCGGCGGTCTTCGCCTCGGTGGCCGATCCCGATTTGCAAAAACAGTTGAGCGATGCCAATGCCGCCGCGGCGCAGGCGATGTCGAACCTCCGGGACTATTTTGTTTCCCTGCGTAAAACGGCGAACGACAAGTACCCGCTGGGCGGTGATTTGTTCGCGCAGATGGTCAAAGACACGGAACGCGTCGACTTGACCGTGGCGGAGATCGAGGCCGCGGGCCGCGCCGACCTCGCGCGCAATACCGACGCGCTCAAGACCGAGTGCGCGGCCTATCTGCCGAAGGGAACGTTGAGCGCCTGTGTGGCGAAGATGTCCGCCAAGAAGCCGGCGGGCGGGACTTTGGAAGGTGCCCGCAGGCAGTTGACGGCCCTTCGAGAATTCGTGGTCAAGAATAATGTGGTGAGCATACCGAACAACGATGAGGCGCTGGTCGCGGAGGCCCCGCCGTACAATCGGTCGAACGCCGCGTTCATCCAAGTTCCGGGACCCTACGATCACGGAGTCGCGGCGACGTATAACATAGCGCCGCCCGACCCCAAGTGGTCCAAGGCGGAACAAGAAGCCTACCTACCGAGCGAGGCGGCGCTCTTGTCGACTTCCGTACACGAGGTGTGGCCGGGACATTTTCTGCAGTTTTTGCATTCGAACACCAATCCCGACAAGCTCGAGGCCATTTGGATCGGGTACGCGTTCGCGGAAGGTTGGGCCCACTATTGCGAAGAGATGATGCACGACGAAGGATTGGGCGCCGGTGACCCCGAGACGCATATCGGCCAACTTCAGGATGCGCTGCTGCGCGATGTGCGCTTGTTGTCGGCGATCGGCCTGCACACCGAAGGAATGACGGTGGCGCAGTCCGAAAAAATGTTCAAGGAGCAGGCGTTCCAAGATCCGGGTAATGCTCGCCAGCAAGCGGCGCGCGGGACCTATGATCCGGCGTACTTGAACTACACGGTGGGCAAATTGATGATCCGCAAACTCCGTGCCGATTGGATCGCGAAGACCAAAGCCGGGGCAGCGGCGGACGATAAGGCGCAGTGGCATGATTTTCACGACAAGTTCCTGTCGTATGGCGGACCGCCGATTCCCTTGCTGCGCAAGGAGATGGTGGGCGACGGGGGTACCCTTCTTTAGAGAGGCGGCTAGCCGAATAGGCTCCTAGCCGATTCCGACGATGATCCCGCTGTCCGCCCAGGTACCGACCAAGGTCGCGGCGCGCAGCGGGGTCTCCTCCGGGGGCAGCCATCGGCTGATGGCTGCGCAGATCTCGGCGAACGTGTCGCCGCTTCGCGCGGCTTGCAGCGCGGCGTCTTCGGCTGCGTCCAGTGACCGGAAGTAGTTCTGCAGATTCTGCCGCCATAGCAGCCATGGGACGGGCTGCGGCGCCAATTCGGGGAGTGGCGGCTCCTCATCGGCGCTGACTGCTCGCCACACCGGCACCGTGTTCCACGCCAATTCCATGCGCTTAAGCGCTGGATGGAGGCGGAATCTGAGTTCTGCCCAGGCGTCCGGGCTCAAGGCCTTGAGTGCGGCACGGTCGAGTGCCGCGGCGTCGGGGGCATCGAAAACCTCCGTCAAGGTCCATTCGAACCGGGCGACCTCGGCGAGAATGGGTTGCGCCGAAAACGGTGGAGTCTCCGACAGGAAATCCTCAAGCTCGCGCCCGTACCAGCGGATGGAGCGGTGCACCGACGGATGCGCCGCGATGAACATCTCGCCCAACGCCAGGAAGGTTTGATCGCCCAGGACTTTGTGCAGCGAAGAATACGCTTCATCGAGCGCGTCGATCAGCCGCACCCGGTACGCATTGCGGTAGATCGCAAGGCGTGCGTCCGCCGGCAAGGGCGGCGCATCGACGATGGCCGCGGAGATGTTGCTGTCCCCGCCCAAGAGGTCGTGCTGCAACTCCCGCTGCAATTCACGCAGTTGCATCAAGCGGCCTGCAAGGCGTGGCCGTCTACAAGCGCACGCGCAACATCGAGTTCGGCCACCAATTCATGCAATTCGGGGATGTTGTCGTCGCGCTCGATCATGGTGGGCACCCGGCCGAAGCGCGCGATCGCGGCGCGGTAAAGCTCCCAAACCGGGGCTACGATCGGCTGATCGTGCGTGTCGATGAGATGGCCGCCCATATCGCTGTGGCCGGCGAGATGAAATTGGCGTACTCGATCCTTCGGGATGGCCTCCAAATAACGCAACGCGTCGAATCCATGGTTCACGCTGCTCACATAGATATTGTTGATATCGAGTAAAATGGCGCAATCGGCGCGCCGCGACACCTCGCTTAAGAATTCCCATTCGGTCATTTCCGAGGCGTGAAACGTCAAATAACTCGACACATTCTCGAGCAGGATCTGCTGCCCGAGCGCATCCTGCACGGCGCCTACGCGCGCGGCCACCGTCGTGAGCGCCTCTTCAGTGTAGGGCAGCGGCATGAGATCGTGCAGGTTGCGCCCCTCGACCCCGGTCCAGCACAGGTGATCGGAAATCCAGGCGGGCTCGATTCGCTGGCTCAAGCGCCGCACCGCGGCCAAGTACTCGCGATCGAGCGGATCGGTGCTGCCGATCGATAGCGAGACGCCGTGCATGGCGAGCGGAAAGCGCGCGCGAATCCGCTCCAGATAATCCAAGGGTTTACCGCCCGGGACTAAGTAGTTCTCAGTGAGAATTTCGAGCCAGTCGATGCCGCGAGGCTCGTTGAGGATGGCCTCGTAATGGCTGGGCCTGAGCCCAAGACCGAAGCCGCTGAGTTTCATTGCTCATCCATCGTTGTAGACCCCCTACGTGCGCTCGAATCGCGGTCGAGTACGCGGTCGCCCTCTAAGAGCAGCTGACCGCGCACCCGACCCCCAAGGCCTCGTCTGAAAGTCTAATTACTTCGCGGCAGCGGCCTTGACTTGGGCCTTCTGGTTGTCGCAATCGGTCTTCGACAATGACACCCAGCCCATGCCTTTGCAGCTGTTCATGCCTTTACAGCTATTTTTGGCTGACTTGCACTCCGAGGTGCCCTTGCAAGAATTTACACCCTGGCAATGCACCGTAGCCGAGTCCGCTGCCACCGATACGCTCGCCAACCCGGAGGTGAACAACATTGCCGCCGCCGCCGCCATCGCCGCGCTCGACACTTTATTGATCTGCATTTTTTGAGCCCTCAATTGTTATTCCAAGCAGCGAAATTGCTGCTCGCGAACAAGACCCCGCCAACCGGCCAATTATTACGCCTTTGTCTAAGCTTAGGTCTCTTTTTTATATCCCAGCCCTCATGTGCATCCGTTCGCCCGGCCGCTCCGAATGAACCCTATTGGGGCTGAAATGTTCTTTCCGCGAATCTATCTGCAAGGGCTTGGCGTGGTGCTCGCCGCCGCAGCGTGCGTCTGGCTGCTAAGCCTTCATATGCGCAAGGTGTGCGTCGTCGACAGCCTGTGGCCGCTGATGTTCATCTTGCTGGCGGTCACCTACGGCGTAAGCGCCGGCCCGTGGGCACCCCGCTCGCTGTTGCTCGCGGCCTTGGTCACGGTGTGGGCCTTGAGGCTCTCGATTTACATCACCGCGCGCAATTGGGGCCACGGCGAGGATCGGCGCTACCGGGCGATACGTGCCGCCAACGAGCCGCACTTCGCCTTCAAGAGCCTGTATCTGATCTTCGGTTTGCAAGCCCTGCTGGCCTGGCTCATCTCCCTGCCGTTGCTCGGGGCGATCTTGCATCCCGGTCCGTTGGGCATTACCGATTACCTGGGACTCGTCCTGTGGCTCTTAGGTTTCTGCTTCGAGGCGGGCGGCGATTGGCAGTTGCTGCGCTTCAACGCGAATCCCGCCAACCGCGGTCAGGTCTTGGACCGCGGGTTCTGGCGCTACACGCGCCACCCGAATTACTTTGGCGACTTTGCCGTCTGGTGGGGCTTTTATGCGATCGCGCTCTCCGCGGGCGCTTGGTGGAGCATCGTAGGTCCCCTCATCATGTCGGCACTCTTGATGCGGGTGTCCGGGGTGACCCTGCTCGAGAAGGACATCGGCGAGCGCAGGCCGCATTACGCGGATTACATCCGGCGCACCAACGCCTTTTTCCCCGGCAAGCCCCGGAACTGATCCGATCTACCGCGTCCGGCCGCTGCCGGTCATGCCCCAGCCGCTCCCGCAAACTTAAGGGCGGCGCGCACGGGCAGGAATTCCGCGGCGGCCCGATCGAGCCAGGCGAGACCCCGGCTGATCTCCGCGGCGTGGACTGTGCGCGCTTCATCCAACACCTCGCGGCGCAATGCGGCGTCATAGCCATGCTCGGGCGCCTTCGAGTAGCGGTGCAGATGCGGCCCGCGGAGTATTGCCCCCACATCGTCCGCAGTTGCGTCGATGTTGAAATGCCGCAGGGCGGCGTGTAGGAGGGCAGGCGGGTCGGCCAGGAAGCCGTCGAAGTCGATCCGTAAAATGCGTTCGCCAGCCGCGCTTGCCGCAAGCGCCAGCGCCGAGACTTCGCAGGCCCAGCCGAGCGCCAGCGACTCGCCTTCGCTCAGCGACGCGAGCCGCCACGCTTCGTGTCCCACCCGCCGGTGAAGGCGCCGCAGCCGGCTCGCGGCCAGCACTCTTGCCTCCTTCCGCGAGTTGGGGCCGCCGAGAATCGTGGCGAGATAGCTCTCCGGCGAGACGTACATCGTGATTGCTCGGGGTGCCGAGGCCCGTTTCAGCAGCTCGGCCGAGAGCTCGGACACAAAGCTCGTCGTTTTGACCACTGGGCGCTGCCCGGCGTCGAAGGTGCGGGACAATAGCTTCAGGCAGCCGCTCATCCGAGCCTCGAGATCCTCTTCGGTCCACCGGCGCGGCCGCGCCTCGGGTTCGCTGTGAAGCTGCGCGAACAAGCGCAGGATCAAGGGTTCCCTGAGCGAAAACGCGCCCGCATGAGCACCGATGAGACGCGAGAGCAAGGTCGAGCCGACATGCCCGATATGGAAGATGAAGCCGGTGCGCTCGGCGAGCTCGGCCGCCTCGATGGCAGCAGCGGCCTCTCGCCACGAGACCTCGCGGGCGCTCGTGCTCGGGGTCAAGATCCGGGCGTCCAGGAAGCTCGCCTTCTCGTAGTCCGCCCGGCTCAGGCGAATGAACGAAACGGTGTCGTTACTCGCGTCCAGCACATAGGGGAACATCTCTGGGGAGCGTCCCAAAATTTCCGCCAGCGCGTCCATGGAGGTCCGGAGTGTAGCTCAAGCCCTGAGCCGTAGACTAAGCTTGCGCTCATGGAGGTCAATCCGATCGATCTGCCGGCGGTCACGGCGGCGGGATTTGCGGCGCTGAAGCGCGGCGACCCGCATGCCGCGCGCGGATTTTTCGACCAGGCAATCGCGGCGGGCGCCGCCGATGCGGCGGTATGGTTCGGATTATCGCTGTCGTATCGTGCGCGTGGAGCATCGGCCGAGGAAAGCTCGGCCCTCGATCAGGCGCTGAAGCTCGACGCACATTTTGTGCCGGCGCTGATCGCCAAGGGCGACTTGTTTGCGAAACGAGGCGACCGGCGCGCGGCCGATTCCTTCTATGGCGCCGCCATCAAGCTCGCGGCGCGGCAGCCGGCCTTGCCCGCGGAATGGCGTGCGGAGATTCAGCGTGTGGAGGCGGCCTCGGCGTGCCACGCACGAGAATATGAGACGCATCTTCTGACGGCCCTTAGAGCCAAGGGATTCGGCGCGCCAGGGACCGATCGATTCGCTCATGCGATCGACTTGTTGCTGGGCAAGAGAGAGATCTATCCGCAGCAGCCCAAATATTTCTACTTTCCCGAGCTGCCTCAGGTGCAGTTCTTCGATCGGCACCTGTTCCCCTGGGCCGCGGAGCTCGAGAACAAATGCGAGGAGATTCAGAGCGAGGCCCGCGCGATTCTCGACGGCGGCGCCGGATTCGTGCCCTATGTGCAGCGCGAGGCCAACCGGCCGGCGTTCGATAACAGGGAGCTCCTGGATAATCCGGACTGGGGCGCGTTTTACCTGATCAAGGATGGCGTGACCGTCGCCGAGAATGCGGCACGCTGTCCTCGAACGTTCGCCGCGCTGCGCGACCTGCCTTTGTGCCGGATCGATCACCGCACGCCATCGATCCTTTTCTCGCTGTTGCGGCCGGGCACTCGGATCCCGCCGCACCACGGATTCATGAACGCCAGGCTCATCGGGCATCTGCCGCTGATCGTGCCGCCGGACTGCGCGCTGCGCGTCGGCAACGAGACCCGTGAGTGGCACGAGGGCGAGCTCGTGCTATTCGACGATACCATCGAGCACGAGGCATGGAACAAGAGCCGCGAGCCGCGAATCGTCTTGCTCTTCGATGTCTGGCGCCCGGAACTCTCCGACACGGAGCGGGGTCTCGTGGCGGCGATGCTCGAAGCGATAGATCAGTTCGACGGACCCCGGCGAAAGTGGGTCGAATAGCTGCCGCGCCGGTATACTCCGATTTCAATCGGCAAAGAACCGGCAGGATTGGACTATGTTCCTCCAGATCGAAGATTTTCTTACGGCGGCCGAGGTCAAGGCTGTCTTGGAAATTGCCCCCCAGGCAAAATTCATCGAGGGCCGGCGCTCGAATCCGCACAACATCAGCAAGGACAATGTCATTGGGGATCCGACTGACCCGATGGCGCAGAAAGCTGCGCAGATAGCGCTGGCCGCGCTGCAGCGGAGCGAGGCGGTGAAAAATTTTGCCTTTCCCGGACGGGTGGCCGTGCCTACCCTTTGCCGCTACGACGTCGGCATGAAATACGGACCGCACATCGACGCCGCGTTCTTAAGGCTGGGTCCGCAAGCTCTGCGCTCGGACGTTTCTTGCACGATTTTCATCGCGGATCCGGCTGACTACCAGGGCGGCGAGCTCATCGTCTATTTGGGCTCTGAGACCGTGAAGATCAAGGGCAAGGCCGGCTCCTGCGTGCTCTATGCATCCACCAGCTTGCACCAGGTCGCCCCGGTCACTGCGGGCGAGCGCCTCGTGATCATCACGTTCATCGAGAGCCAGATTGTCGACCAGATGCACCGAAATCTTCTGTATGCGCTCGGCGAGGTGCGTGCGCTCGAAGGACTCAAAATGGAGTGGCGCAACCGCACTCAGCTTGAATATGTCATTGAGAATCTGCAGCGCATGTGGTCGAAATAAAATCGCGCGATCTTGAAGCCGATCGGGCGACTCTGCGCACCGTGCACGCCGCAGCACATGGCGGCAATCATGTCGAGGCGGCCGTGCTTGCGGAAGCGGCGCTTGCCGACGGGCTCGAGCATCCGCTTCTCTATAACTTGGCCGCTCTCAAGCTCGAGCAACTCGGGCGCGTCTCGGAAGCGGAGCCTCTTCTTACTCGGGCGGTGGAGATGGCCCCGGACGATTTGAGCTCACGCAACGCGCTCGGCTTGTGCTTGCAACGATTGGATCGGCCTGCTGAGGCGCTCAAGCAGTTCGAGGCGCTCCTCAAGTTGAATTCTTCCTTGCCGTACGCCCACGCGAGTCACGGCAACGCCTTGTTCGCGTTAGGTGCCGTCGCCGACGCCGAAGCCAGTTACCGCCGGGCGCTGGCGATCGACGCGAATCATGGCGTGGCACTGGCCGGTCTGGCTCACATTGCCGGCAGCCGCGGGGCGTACGCGGCGGCGCGGCGCTGGGCCGAAAAGGCGCTCGCCGTGTTGCCGGGGTATCCGCCGGCGGTGATGAGCCTCACCGTGGCGGAATTGGGCGAGCGCAAGACCAGAGAGGCCGAGGAGCGGATTCGCGCGTTGCTGGCCGATGCGCGCCTCGAGCCCGGCGAGCGCGCGCATGCGCACGGACTGCTCGGCGACATTCTCGATGCGCAGGGCCGTCCGGCTGAGGCCTTCGCGGCTTATACCGCGTGCAATCAGGAGTTGCAGCGCATCCACGCCGATCGATTTGCCGTGCGGCCGAGCGCATTCGAGTATGCGCGCGCGATGACGCGCCATTTCGAGGGCGCCCGGGCGGAAGTCTGGAAATCGCGCCCGCCGGCCGCTGCGGATCAATCCGGAGTCCGGGGCCACGTGTTCGTGTTGGGTTTCCCACGCTCGGGCACCACGCTGCTCGAGGTCATTCTCGAGGGGCATCCGAATGTCGTGAGTCTCGAGGAGAATGAGTTGTTGATCGATGCGGTGCAGGAGTTCATGCGCCGGCCTGAAGATCTCGAGCGCCTGTCCCGAGCGGCTCCGGCCACACTGGAGCACTTCCGGGCGGCATACTGGCGGCTGGTCTCCGCCGCCGGGGTCGATGCGGCGGGCAAGACGTTCATCGACAAGCATCCGCTCAATACTCTGAAGCTGCCGTTGATTGCGAGGTTATTCCCGGATGCGAAGATTTTGTTCGCGTGCCGCGATCCGCGCGACATCGTGCTCTCCTGCTTTCGCCACCGCTTCAGGATGAGCGCACCGATTTACGAGCTGCTGTCGCTCGAGGGCGCCGCGCGGTATTACGACGCCGTCATGCAGCTCCTGATTCGCTTGGCTGCGGCGCTGTCGCTCGACCTCTGTCTGGTGCGGCATGAGGACGTGGTCACCGAATTTGAGCGGGAGATGAAACGCATCTGTACTTTCCTCGGGCTCGACTGGGCGCCGGCCATGGGGGACTTCGCGCTGCGTGCCATGACCCGGGGCGTATTGACGCCGAGCACGGCTCAGCTCGTGCGCGGTCTCAGCACCGAGGGAATCGGCCAGTGGCGTCGATACCGCAGCCAGATGGCCGATGTGGAGGGCGTGCTCGATCCCTGGGTGAAGCGCTTTTATTACGATCCGTGATTGGCGCGATCTGGCGCGCCGCCTTCAAGTCGCCTCTGGCAGCAGGAACCAGGTGTTGAATGCGACCGTGACGCGCTCGCCCTCGCCCTCGAATGGCTTGACGTCGTGCAGCACCCACGACGGAAAAATGACCAGCTGTCCCGCTTCGAGGGAGACGCTGGCGACCTGGTGAGCATAGGGCAATTTCAGCAGTGCATTGCCGGCGTCGAGGTGCATGCCGCACAGGATCATAGGATTGGTGAAGCTCAAAAGACCGCTGTCCTTCTTGCCGGCGTCGTGCTGGCCGGGGTCGACGCAGTAAACACCGCTCCATGAGGCATTCGGATGAATGTGCGAGCCGAAAAAGCCGCCGCGCCGGGTGATGTGGAACCAGCAGTCGTTGAAGATCTGAAGCCTGCCGAGGCTTTGCCGGTCATAGCCGTTCAGCACGCCGATCACGGCGAGGACCTGGTCCCAGCAGAAAACCTTCAGCTCCTGGACGGCGGCGTTGGTGTCGCGGAACAGGTTGAAGTGGCTCTCGAACGTCGCCTTGTTTCGCTGGGTGTGCGGTCGTGGATTGGCCGCCTTGCCGCCCTGTTCCTGGGCCAAAAAATATTCCTTGAGCAAGGGATTCAACCGCGCGTGGGCCGGGTAGCGGCTGAATGAGAATGGCACGGCGAACATGTTCATGAGTTCCGGCGCTGGCATGTGCACTCCGTAATATCGCGCGATGAGCGGTCGCCGGGATTGTAGCGGTGCCGGACCTCGCGTGTTGGTCTCGCGCATGGGCCTGTATACTTTATCGATGAACCTGCGATCCAGAGAGGGCGGACTGGCCGCCGATGAGCAGAAGGTCGCTGCGCTGATGGACAGCGTCGACCGCCTCCTGGCGGAGCGCCGCGACGCGGAGGCAGAGCGGCCGTTCAGCGAGGCCGAGGCGATCCTTCCCGCCCATCCACGAGTGCTGCACGAGCGGGGGCGGCGGCTGCTCGCCGGCGGCGATGCGCCGGCCGCGCGGGCGGTCCTCGAGCGCGCCGCCCAAGCGGCGCCGGGTCACTTGCCGTTTTGGCTGAGTCTCGCCGCCGCGCTGCGAATACTCGCCCGGCGCGAGGAGGAACTGGCCGCCCTCGAGCAGGCACTCGCGCTCGACCCGACTCACCTGGTCGTGCTGCTGCAAAAAGCAGCGCTGTTGGACCTCATGAAGCGCCCGCGGGCCGCTGCCGCGGTCTATGGCCAGGCATTGCAAGCGCTGGTGCCGGGCACGCGGCTGCCGGCTCCGGTCGAGGCTCATGTGGAGCACGCTCGCAAGCGCGTGGCCGACAATGCCGCAACGCTCGCGGCGCTGCTCGACGCACGCTTGGGGTCGCTGCGACGCGCCGGCACATCAAGCGCCGAGCGGATGCGCTTTGATCGCTGCCTGGATCGAATGCTCGGGAAAAGACGCATCTACGTGCCGGAGCCCACGTACATGCTCTTTCCGTATCTCAAGAACTACGAATACTTCGCCCGCGACTATTTTCCGTGGCTCGATACCTTGGAGGCCGCAACCGACTCGATCCGTGAGGAGCTGCTCGGCGTGCTCTCAGCCGATCAAGACGGCATGGAGCCCTACATTGCCTTTGCACAAGGACTGCCCCTCAAGCAGTGGCAGGAGTTGAATCATTCGCGGCGCTGGAGTGCCTATTTCCTTTGGAACCAGGGTCGGCGGCAGGAGCCGCACCTGGCGCGCTGCCCGCGTACCGCGGCCGCGCTCGCCGCAACCCCGCAGGTCGACATTCCCGGCCGCGGTCCCACGGCGTTCTTCTCGATCCTGGAGGCGCGCACCAAGATACCGCCGCACACGGGGGTGACCAATACACGGCTCACCGTGCATCTGCCCCTGATCGTGCCGCCGGGGTGCCGGTTCAGAGTGGGTGGGGAGACTCGAGAATGGCGCGCGGGGAGTGCCTGGGTGTTCGACGACACGATCGAACACGAGGCCTGGAATGATTCGGATGCGGCACGGGCGATATTGATTTTCGATGTGTGGAATCCAGAGCTCACGGCCATCGAGCGCGACTTGGTACGCGAAGCCACGCTGGTACTCGCGGAATACACCGAAGCGGAAGGCCCGGTGCCTGGGGTGGCGGTTTGACGGGGCGTCGGCGGTTGAATTGCAGGCGCCGGCCGGCGGCGTACGGGGCGATCGCCTGCTTGGCTTGGGCCGGCCCATGCGTCGCAGCCGAGCCGCTCGCCGGGCTGATGGCCTGCCGCGATGTGGCGAATCCGACCGCGAGGTTGGCGTGCTTCGACCGTGAAGCCGCGGCGCTCGCTCCGAGTAGCGCGGCGCTCGCTCCAAGTAGCGTTTCCGCGCCTGTGGCGGCGCAGGTACCGGCCGCGGCCGGCATCCCGCCGGTTGCCGCCCTCGACACGCAACAGCAATTCGGCCTGCCCGAACGTCAGGTGGCGGCCCACGAAGTCGCCGCGGGAACGCGGGCGGCAGACGCATCGAAAATCGAGGCGCATCTTAAGCAGCTGGCGTCGGTGGCGGACGGGCGCGAGGTCTTTACTCTCGACAACGGCCAGGCCTGGCGGCAGTTGCTCGCCGAAGGAGATCTTCTCGCCAAGCCGGGCGACGTCGTGACGGTGTCGCGCGGCTTCCTCGGCTCTTTCTGGCTGCAGCTTCCGAATGGCCGCGGCTGCAAGGTTTCGCGGCTGCGCTGACCTCAGTCGACCGCGATTCCGGCGGCTTCGAGGTGGGCACGCAGTCCGTCGAGCTCGGCCGCGTAATGCCGCCATTGCAGCAGCGAGGAATCGTACAGCGGCTGGCGCACCTGGGCCGAGCTCGCCGTGGTGGTCGCGTCGGGGTTCAAATGAAAGTCGAGACAGGCATCCTCGAACGGCAGCTCGAGATATTCGAGTAGACGGCGCGTCGTCGGTTCCTGCGCGGTCACGATGTCTTCATAAGCGACATCGAGCACTCGGCCCGGCAGCACGCGGTGCCAGTGCGCCATCAGCTTGCGATAGCCGATGTAGAAATCGCCGAGCTCCGTCAAGTCGTAGGCAAACGGAAACGTTCCCTGAAAGCGGGTCTTGTAGATCGCATAACAGGTCGCGAGCGGCTGGCGCGTCAGGTGCACGATCCGTGAGTTCGGAAACGCCCGCAATATGAGTGCGCAATACAGGAAATTCGTCGGTTGCTTGTCCGAAAAGCGCGGCCGGTTGCCGCGCCGCGTTCGGCAGCGAGCCAGGTACTCGCGGGCGATCGCCTCGCCGTCGAGATCGGCGAGCGCCGCGGCATAATCGAGCCAGGTGCTCACATGCTGCTGCTGCGTGCGTTGCAGGGTGACCCCGATCGCCTCCGATAGCGCCGACAACTCGCCGGCGGAATGCACCGCCGAATGGCTGCCGATGATGCGCTCGACCAGCGTGGTTCCGGTACGCGGCAACCCGACGATGAATATCGGCCGTTCGCCTGTCGTGTCGGGTCTCGCCGTTTCGACCTCCGAAAAGCCCTCGATGAGGCGCTCGATCGCTGCGCGGTCGGTGTTCGGATCGTACGAAATTCGCGCGCGCTCGAGACGGTTACCGGCAGTCACATGCAGCCAGCTGGCTGAATAATCTCCGAGGTCCTCGCAGGACTTTGCGAGCCCGAAATGCAAGGTCGCGGCCTCCTTGGATCCTGGGGCTACGGCCCCGAGAGCCGCTTGCATGGCGCCTATGTAATTGCGCTCAGGGGTTTGTTGACGGAGTTCCGCGAGTCCCTTGAGCGCCTCCGCATCCTGGGGTGTGAGCGTCAGCACCGCCTCATAGTCGCGCGCAGCAAGTTCGAAGTTGCCGAGAAAGCCGTGTATGACAGCGCGCTTTGCAAGAATCGAGGGGTCGCGGGGGGCCGCCGCGACGGCGCGATCGTAAATCTCAAGCGCCCGCGCGTGCTCGCGGGCATACACCAGAAACTCGCCGACTGCGTCGAGCGCGGGCGTCAGCGTACCCGCACAGGCGCCGGACATCTCGGCGGCCGCCAACGCCTCGGTGCGATTGCCGAGCGCCATCAGGCACTCGGCCCTTTGCAGCAGGCACTGCACATCCTTGGGATGAGTTTCGAGCCATTCGTCCGCGAGTGCGAGTGCGCTTTCCTTCTTGTCCTCGAGCAGCAGGCAGATGCTGCCTAAGAGCCACCCCGATCGATCGGCCGGCCACGCGGTGCGGCAGGCCGCGGCCGCTGCCGTGGCCGCGGCAAAGTCGCTGCGGGCCATGCGGGCGCCGATTTCGGCCTCAAAATCCAATAGCGTGGGGGTATTCATCGATGCCGTCCGCGTGAAATCGAGAGCGAATCATGCGGGTCCGGCTCGGCGCCGTCCAGGCTTGGACAGATCCCGCTCGTTGCATACCCGCAACATACGGCACCCCTTCACGGGCATGCCGGAGGCGGGCAGCGCGCCGGAATGCGGCCGATTCATCCACGCGTCGCGGGCTCCGGCCCCATGCGGATGCGGTATCCAACGCTAGCGGGCATGCAGATTTACCGGACTGACTTCTTGCCGCGGCGAGGGCTGCGGCTCCGCTAGCCGTCTAGCGACCATGGCGAGCCGCGTCGCAAGCGGTGCCGGAGCGGCTCGCGGCCGCATGTTGTGTCGCTCCGACACTATGCTATATTGCGACATCGGCGAAAAATACCCAGAGACGGCGAACGTTCGGTGCTGAGGGATGCAATTCGGTTGAGATCACACGACGAGCCTCGGCGCAAGCCGGGTTTTTCGGTCGCGGCACACCTGCAATCCTCTCCCCAACACCGGCTCTGAGGCGTAATTCACCTCCATTTAACTGGCACGTATCGACTACACGGAGAGCCACTCAATGCCTCAGAAGAATCTTGGGAACCCTCGCTTACAGTTCGCCGTGCGCGCAGCGCTCACCGGCGGTTCGCTGGCTGCATCGTTCGGTGTCGCGAACGCCCAGACAGCGCCGGCGGCGACGACAGCCGCTCCGAGCTCCGAGCTGTCGGAGGTCGTGGTTACCGGCTCGCGCATTGCCGTACCGAATCAAATCTCCGTCAGTCCCGTCACGTTCGTCTCCTCGGCCGATGTGCAAACCTCCGGCGTCACCCGCGTTGAGGATCTGCTCAACGAATTGCCGCAGGTGTTTGCCTCCCAGGGTTCGAGCGCATCGAACGGTGCGGACGGCACCGCCACGGTCAATCTGCGCGGCCTTGGCGCCAAGCGCACCCTGGTCCTCGTCGACGGTCTGCGCTTAGGGCCCGGAGATCCGACTTCCGGCGCGGCGTCCGACATCAACATGATTCCGGCCGCGATGATCGAAAACATCGAAATCCTGACCGGCGGTGCCTCCTCCACGTACGGTGCCGACGCGGTCGGCGGCGTGGTGAACTTCAAGCTCAATGACCACTTCGAGGGTGTCAAATTAGTAGCCGACGGCGGCATCTATCAGAACTCCAACACCAACACCCAGGGTGTACAGAGCGATCTGATCGCCTCCGGACCGAACTACGTGCCTGCGCCCTCGTCCGTCTGGGCGGGAGCCCAGCGCGAGCTGACGTTCATCGCGGGCCTGAACTCTCCCGACGGTAACGGCAACGCCACCTTCTATGCGGGCTACCGCAATGTGTTGCCGGCAATTCAAGCGAAGTATTCCGTCAGCGCCTGTACATTCGGCTCCGGGTACCTTGCCGGCTCGTCCAGCACCGGCGGCAAGTTCGTGTGCTCCGGCTCCGGGACCACCAGCCCGGCCCGGTTCATCGACCTCAATGTTCCGAGTAATCCCAACGGCTATACGGATAACACGATCTCTGCAAACGGCACGCTGGTGCCGTTCGCGAACTCGGATCGCTACAACTACGGCGCGCTCAATTATTTCCAGCGCCCGGACGAGCGCTATACCGCCGGCACGTTCATGCACTATGACTTCAACGAACACGCCACGGTGTACGAGCAGTTCATGTTCATGAGCGACTCCTCGATCGCACAGATCGCGCCCTCCGGCACTTTCCAAATTGCTTACACCGTCCCCTGCTCGAATCCTTTCCTGACGGCCTCAGAGCTCGCGACCTGGTGCGGCGGCGTCAAGACCGGCGACGCCGGTGGTGCTTTCGGCAATTTCATCATCGGCAAACGCGACGTCGAGGGCGGCCCCCGGTTGTCCAGCCTTCAGCACACCGATTTTCACGAGGTGCTGGGCGTCAGGGGCAAGATCAACGACGTGTGGGATTACGACGCAAGCTGGCAGTACAGCGCAGTGGATCTAGCGAGCAGCGTCGAAAACTACTTTTCCGTGACCAAATTGAACAATGCGTTCAATGTGACCGGGACGGCCGCGAATCCCACGTGCGTGGTCGGGCCGCCGTGCGTGCCCTACAACATCTTCGTGCCGGGCCAAGTCAGCCAGGCGGCGGTCAACTACTTGTACACGCCCGGAGAGACGCCGGGAAACATCCACCAGACGGCCGTGGATATCAACTTTACCGGCGACCTGGGCAAATACGGGATACAGCTGCCGACGGCGAGCTCCGGCCTCAAGGTCAACTTCGGCGGCGAGTACCGCGACGTCACTCTGGTGTTCGCGCCCGATGCGGAGTCACAGGCGGGCGATTTGGCGGGCAACACGCCGATTCCGCCGACCAGCGGCGGCATCATCTCCCGCGAGGGCTTTGTCGAAGCGCGGCTGCCCGTCATGGAAGATATGTTTTTGGCCAAGTCCCTGGATGTCGAGACGGGCTACCGCTACTCCTCTTATGACACCGGGTTCAAAACCAACACCTACAAGTTCGGCGTCGAATGGTCGCCGGTGCAGGATGTGCGCCTGCGCGGCAGTTTCCAGCGGGCGGTGCGCGCGCCGAACATCGTCGAGTTGTATGCGCCCCAGGCGATCACTCTCGACGGAACCATCGATCCGTGCGCGGGTCCTGCCGTGGCTGGTAAGGTGAACGGATACAGCGCTGCGCAATGCGCTCGCACCGGCGTCACCGCCGCACAGTTCGGCAACATCCTGGCGAACTCCGCCTCTCAATATAACGGTCTTGAGGGCGGCAATCCGGGCCTGAATCCGGAAACGGCGCTGACCACCTCGTTCGGCATCGGTCTCACACCGTCGTTCCTGCCGAACTTCAGAGCGCAGATCGACTACTTCGACATCAAGATCGAGAACGTCATCGAGACCATTGGTGAAAACCAGATTCTGACCGGTTGCGTGACCAGCAATTTATTTTGCAACGACGTCCATCGCGACCCGCTCGACGGCACACTCTGGCTCTCCAATAACGGCTTCGTCACCGACTCGCTGGCGAACGTCGGGAAACTCGAAACGCGGGGCGTCGACCTCGATCTGGAATACAGCGTCGAAATAGGCGCCTTCGGCAAGCTCCACACCAGCTTGAACGGCACGTATCTCAGCATGTATGAAATTACCCCGATCTCCGCCACGCCGAGCAGCGCCTACAACTGCGCCGGATACTACGGCGCGAGCTGCAGCAGTTTCACCAGCGGCGCGGGCACACCGGTGTTTCACTGGCGCCATATATTGCGTGAGACCTGGCTGACGCCCTGGAACGGCCTGGATTTCACGGTGTCGTGGCGCTACTTCGGTCCGTCGAAACTCGAGTCGCTCAGCCCCAATACGAACCTGGCGGCGGCGGCGGGAGCCACGATCGCGAACGGCGGGATTTCCAACACCGACGCGTTCATCTCTTCGTACAGCTACATTGATCTCACCGCTTCCATGAAAATCGCCGACAAGGTGACGGTGCGCCTGGGTGTCAACAACGTCCTCGACAAGCAGCCCCCGGTCATTGGCACGACCAACCTGCCGGCTCCGCCCATCGGTAACGGCAACACCATGCCGCAGGTGTGGGATTCGCTGGGGCGTTACATCTTCGGCTCGGTGATCGTGCAGTTCTAAACGACGCGAGTTCGAGATCCTAATGACGGCGGGCCTCGTGCCCGCCGTCTTCTTTGGCTCCGTGGACCTTATTGCGGCTGCTCTAACTTGGACTTCGACGGCTGCGGGCCTTGCTTCGCAGCTTCGGTCGAAGCGGCAGTCGCGTCCTTGGTCACTACCTTGACGTGGGCCGGGGCATTGGTCACGGCGAAGGCGACGCGGCGGTTTTGTGCACGTCCTTCCGCGGTGTCGTTGCTGGCAATCGGCTGCGTCTTCCCGTAACCCTTCGCCGTCAAGGCCGCGGCGCTCACACCTTTGTCGACGAGGTAAGACCTCACCGAATCCGCACGCCTTTGAGATAGATTCAAGTTGTAGGCGGCCGAACCGATCGAGTCGGTGTGACCCTGAATCTCGACGTTGAGTGCAGGCTGAGCGGCCAGCGCGGCGGCGACATCGTTCAATGTCTGCTGTGCCGGAACAGTCAAGCGTGTCGAGTTGTATTCGAAGTCCACCGCGCGGACCACCATTGTCTGCTCGATGATCTGGCAGTTTGCGTCGACCTGAAAGCCGGCCGGCGCGCTGCAAGGCGCGGGGGGTGGGGGTGGCGGCGGTGAGGGCGGCGGCGGAGCCGGCGGAGGCGGCGGCGGTGCGGCCGCAACGACCGGCAGAGTTGCCGTCGGGTTGCCGAAGCTCAGCTGCAGCCCCACTCCGTACACGATGTCGTCCGGATTGTTCGGGATATACGCCGCGTGTTGCATGAATTCCCAGCGATATTTCGCTTCGGTTCGCAATTGCAGCCGTACCGAGCCGGTCTGCGGGCCGAGTCCGGTCAATGCGCCGACTCCAGCCTCTGCCAACCACGCTTGATGGTCAGGAAAACCGCCGATCGTATCCCGCAATTCGCCGCCGCCCACGAGGACGTACGGATCGACTATCCTGCCCGGAAGAAACTTGAACAGCATATCGAGCGACAAAGCTCTGAGCTTCTCGCTGGGACCATTGTCGCCCTCAAAGCCTTTCACCTTGTAGCTGCCGTTGCCGTAGTTGAATTCCAGGGCGAGGTTTGGCGCAATGTTATTGCCGATTCCGACTTGATATCCGAAGTCGTCCTTCGAAATGCGTCGGTCGTCCAGCGAGCTGTACTCGAGCAGCGGATCGATGTACCACGAACCGGTCTCGGGGACCGGATCCGCCGCAAACGCGCTGCTCCCCGCGGCGCCGGCCGCGATCAAAATTCCGCTCAAAATCACTCGCTGCATACTCAACTCCGTTACTTGACATAAAAACAACACAAGACCGCGCATCGCCAAAACACTAAAAATTTCGTGTTGCATTTTTACTACGGGGGACGAAGTTGTCTGTAGTCCCCGGGCTTGAGGGCCCGTAGGAGTCCGCACCGCCGCACCCTTAACACCGGGGCGGTTGCTACACTTTCAGAACCACTATGCGCAGATTGACGCTGACATTCGCCCTAGGGACATTCTGCTGCGCACTGACGGCGCGGGCGGCGATTCCGATCTACGACGTAGATATCGTGCATACCTATCCGCATGATGCGCAGGCCTTCACCGAAGGGTTGTTCTACTTGAACGGCTTTTTGTACGAGAGCACGGGCCTCGAGCAGCACTCATCGATCCGCAAGGTGCAAATTGAAAGCGGCAAGGTCGTACAGAAAATCGATATTCCTGCGCAATATTTCGGCGAGGGGATCGTCAATTGGAAGGGACGCCTGATCAGCCTGACCTGGAAATCGCAGGTGGGATTCGTCTATGACCTCGCCACCTTCAAGAGGCAAGGGCAGTGGAGCTACTCTGGCGAGGGCTGGGCGCTGACCCAGGACGGCAAGCGCATCATCATGAGCGACGGCACGCCGCAGCTGCGTTTTATCGATCCGCAGACGTTCCGCGAGACCGGCCGCCTTCAAGTAACCATCGACGGCAAGCCGCTCCAGAACGTGAATGAATTGGAGTGGGTCAAAGGAGAGATCTTCGCCAATGTGTGGCAAACCAATTGGATTGTCCGCATCGACCCCGACAGCGGCAAAGTGATTGGTGTGATCGATCTTGCGGGATTGTTGCGTCCGACCGATCAGGTCGCTGGTCAGACCGATGTGCTAAACGGCATCGCCTATGACGCCAAGCGTGACCGCTTGTTCGTGACCGGCAAGAATTGGCCGAAGCTTTTTGAAATTCGCCTGCACGCGAGGCTCGAAGCCACGCGCGCAAACCCGTAAGGCATCGTCAAACCCGTAAGGAATCATTTGGCTGGCGCCGCGTCCGAATTCGGCTCAAGGTCGTAGGTCACCGGGCCGGCAAACTCAAAGGTACTGACCAGCACTTCGCCGTCGCCGCGCACCGCGTGCGCCGGCTGCGTGCAGAAGCCGCGCGCTTCCACCCGGTAGGAGCCGGCGGTCTTCAAGGGCCTCTGGGTGAGCGAGTCCACGGTGCAGCGCGAGTCGCCGAGCGTACCGAAAATGCGATCGGTGCCTTGCAGAATGATGGTGAGATTAGCGCCCGCCGCACGCGCCGGCTGGCCTTCGCGTACGCCGGTCACACCGAAAACGAACAACAAGTCGCGGCTGCCCCCGGGGTCGCGTTGAAAGCTGAGGCGCACCCCCGGAGGTTTGCTCTTGGGTTCGCCCTGACAGCGCGTGCCGCTGTTGGGCCAGTCGATGTTCGCTTCGATCGCCCCGGCGACATGTGCGCGCAAATATCCGTCGCCGGACTCGAGGCAGCTCACGGCTTCCGCCGCGGCCGGCGCTCCTGCCGCCGCAGGCGGCGTACCCGCGCTCGTGGGGCCGGCGGTAGCGGGGCTCAAGCAGAGGAGGGCAAGCGCAAGCGAGTACAGGGGGCCGCATCGCGGCTGCGTCCCTTCGGCGGGGATTATCGGTATCATCTGCTCATGTTAAGGCAACTGCTGCTCCTGCTGTTGTTCTGCGCGTCCGGTTGCGCGCCCAAGTTCGAACGGCCGAATCTCGACGTCGTCAGCATCGAAATGCAGCACGGCAACCTGCTGCAGCAAAGCTTTCTGGTCAAATTCCAAATTCAAAATCCGAATAGGCGCGCTCTGCCGGTCAGCGGCCTGCATGCCGAATTAAACGTCGGGGGCGAGCGAATCGCCAGCGGCGTCAGTAATCGAGCCTTTGTCGTCCCGCCGATGGGCCAGAGCGAGTTCGATATGACGATCACGGCCAACATGGCCTTGATGCTGCTCAGGCTCGCGAACCAGCACGCCGACTCGATCGACTACGAAATGACCGGCGCCGCTAGCCTCGATCTACCCTTCCTGCATGATCTGCCGTTCCATCAGTACGGCTCATTGCCATTAAAGTCAGTTCAATAACTCATTGAAATGACTGATATTATTCCCCATCCTGCGCCCGAACGGGCCGCCGTCTGGTACAGTAATGGCCAAAAATGCGTTCGAGCGCCGCAGGCGCGCTGATCATGGCACTGACTCCCTACGACCAACTGGAACAAGAATTTCGCCGCCTGCATGCGTTTCGCGGCGCATTGTCCTTATTGCGCTGGGACGCGGCGGTGATGATGCCGCGCGGCAGCGCCGACGTGCGCGGCGAGCAATTGGCGGCGCTCGAGACTGAACACCACGCCTTGCTCACCACCCCGAAGGTCGCCCGGCTGTTGGAGCGCGCGGAGGCCGGCGCGTCGCAACTCGAGGATTGGCCGCTCGCCAACCTGCGCGAGATGCGCCGGCAGCGCGACCACGCCATTGCGACTCCGCCGTCCTTGATCGCGCGCCTGGCGAAGGCGACCTCGCGCGCGGAATTTTTCTGGGTCGAGGCGCGCAAGGCCAACGATTTCAAATTGTTCGCGCCGCACTTGGAAGAGGTGGTGACCCTGGTGCGCGACAAGGCGGCGCTGCTCGGGCAGGCGCGGGGCCTCGCGCCCTATGACGCCTTGGTCGACGCGTTCACGCCCGGCATATCCACCGCGGATATCGACACCATCTTCAAAGCGCTGTCGCGCAAGCTCCCCGGTCTCATCAATCAAGCCATCGAGGTGCAAGCCGACCGCGCACCGGTGCCGCTCACCGGAAAATTCACGATGGCGCGCCAGCGCCAACTGTCGCTCGATGTGCTCAAGGCCCTGGGGTTCCCCTTCGATCGCGGCCGGCTGGATGAGAGCGAGCATCCCTTCACCGAGGGCGTGCCCGGCGACATCCGCGTCACCACGCGCTTCGATCCCATCGATCCTTTTTCGGGACTCTTGGGCGCGGTTCACGAGACCGGGCACGCCATGTACGACTTGGGGCTGCCGCTCAAATGGCGCGATCAGCCGGTGGGCCGCGACCGCGGGCTCGCGCTCGAGGAAAGCCAGTCGCTGCTGTTCGAAATGAATTTGTGCCGCAGCCGCTCCTTCGTGACCTACTTGAAGCCGCTGATGGAAAAGTACCTGCAAGTGAGCGGCGAGGAGTGGAGCGAAGTGAATCTCTACCGGCATTTGACCCGCGTCAAGCGCAGCCTGATCCGGATGGATGCGGATGAGCTCACGTACCCGGTGCACATCATGCTGCGCTATGAGCTCGAGAAGAAGATTCTCGACGGCGCGCTGCCGGTGGCGGATCTGCCCGAGGCATGGAACGCGAATCTCGAACAGCGCTTGAACATCCGGCCGAGCAGCGACGTCGAGGGATGTTTGCAGGACATTCACTGGGCGGTGGGGCACTTCGGCTATTTTCCGTCCTATGCGCTGGGGGCGGTCATTGCCGGTCAATTGAACGAAGCGCTGCGCGCCGAGCGTCCGGCTTTGGATGCGGAGATCGCCGCCGGGCAGTTCGGCGGCGTGATGGATTGGCTGCGCGATAACGTGCACGGCGTCGGCGCACGCTTGCCCGTGCAGGAGCTCATCAAGCAAGCCACGGGCAAGCCGCTGACCGCTGCGGCCTACCTGCGCTATTTGGAAACAAAATACTTGGAAGCGCCCTAAAGGCTCACGATGATGGACCAACAAGTGCAGCGGCCTTCAAATAACTTCAAGAAACTGCAGGCGCAGCTGCGCTCTTCGGTGGGCAAGGCCATCGGCGACTTTCGCATGATCGCCGACGGCGATCGCGTCATGGTGTGCCTGTCGGGCGGCAAGGATTCCTACACGCTGCTCGACATGCTGCTCTCCTTGCAACGCAGCGCGCCGATTCGCTTCGAGATCATCGCGGTCAATCTCGATCAGAAGCAGCCGGGCTTCCCCGCCGACGTGCTGCCCGGCTACTTGACCGGTTTGGGCGTGCCGTTCCGGATCATCGAACAAAATACCTACGCGGTGGTCAAGCGCGTCATCCCCGATGGCAAGACGCTGTGCGGGCTGTGTTCACGTCTGCGGCGCGGCGCACTATATCGCTTCGCGGCCGAGAACGGGATTACGAAAATTGCGCTCGGTCATCATCGCGACGACATCGTGGAAACCCTGTTCTTGAACATGTTTTTCGGCGGACGGCTGAAGGCCATGCCGCCGAAGCTGCTGAGCGACGACCGGCGCCACATCGTGATACGGCCGCTGGCTTACGTGGCGGAGCGCGGCATCGAGCGCTACGCCGCTGCGCGCAAATATCCGATCATTCCCTGCACGCTGTGCGGCTCGCAGATGCATCTGCAGCGCCTGGCCGTGAGGACTATGCTCAAGGAATGGGAACTCAAGTTTCCCGGCCGCGTCGAGGCCATATTTTCCAGCATCTGCAACGTCTCCGCATCCCAGCTCGCCGATCCCAAGCTGTTCGATTTTGCGGGCCTCGAGCAGCTGCGGGCGCTTGCCGAGCGGCAAGACCGCCTCACTGCCACATGCGGCGAGCCGCATTCAGCCGCTGCAGAAGCTTAGACGGAAATCCCGTTTCCGACCTCGCGCGCAAGTAGGCGCGGTGCGCCAGGCGCGATCGCAGGCGGTCCTTGGGTTCGTACGCGGACCCGTAGTCGACCTGGCGCGGCCCCCAGCGGGTTTTCGAGATATCCCGGGTGGGCGACAAGTGGACGGTGCGGAGGCCTTGCCCGATCGCATACTTGATCGCCTCGGCCACCGTTGTGGTCATGACGCTGTAGCGAGCCCACGCGGGGTCGAAGCCTGAATAATACAAATACAGACTGTCGCCAACCACAAAGCCGAGGCGCATGGCGACAACACGCGGTCCGATCTTGATCGCAAATAGGCGCACGGCGCCGCGCACCGCCAACCGCTCGCAGACTGCATATAAGAAGTCCCGGCAGACCTCGCTTGCAAAGCGGTCCGGATGATCGGCCATGTTCGAAGTGCCGGCGCGCATTCTGTGCAACGCCAGAAACTGATCCAAGCCTGGCCGAATATGCGCGGGGTCTTCGATAACTTGTAGTTCGAAAGGGTGCCCGTCGCGCTTCAGGGAGTTGTAGCAGTGCCGCAGGGATTCACGAATGTTGCGTTTGAGTTTCGAGCGGAACTCGTCCCATGTCGGCGGCAATTCGAGCACGAAATCCTCTTGCGGGGGCTGCCACTCGAGCGCTCTGCCGGCGTTCAGCGCCTCGGCGAACTCCTGGTCCACTCCGGTCCAGTGAATCCAATCCCAATCGAGCACCTTTCTCAGGCCGGCGCGCACCGCAGCCGCGGTCACATGCTCGTAGCCGCGTTCGATCAGCGGCGCACGAACCTCGGTGATGGCGGGGTCGGCGCCCAACAAACACAAGGATACGATTTTGACCGGCCCCAGCCGGCGCCGGCTGAGGATGAACGGCAGGATCGCGACGGCGTTACGCGCCGAATCGCGCAATATGTAGAACAGCGGCTCATCATGGATGTAGGGGTCGCAGTTGAGAAAGTGTTGGCACCAGGTCAGATGCCATTCGTGTAAGGCAAAGGGCAGGGTATTGCCGGTGACGCGGCGCAGGTGTTCATAGTCCGTTCGCAAGGCCGCGACATCCTCCAAACTGGTTACGGTTTCGGTCGTAACCTGCGACAGGGGCAGCGAACGGTGTGGTATGAGTACGGGTGCCAATACGAGATTCTCACGAGGCCGAGTTTTGTCGCCCGCCATCGCGAATTGCAGGTAACATTTTCCCGATGAGGGTATCAGGATCCAAGACCGCGCCGCAAATCCGTAACATCGGTGCGGGCCGCCGGCCGCGGCGGCGCTACGTTTGGGAAAACCTCGCCGACGACCAATTGCTCAGTCTGAGGTTTTGCGATCTGAAACTCGCCATCGATGGGACCGACCTGGAACAGGCGATTGAAAAGCTGTACGGCGAACTCGCCACCCGCGGCATCCGCTTTCGGCCGCATTGCTGGCTGTCCCAGGAATGGTTCTCTCCCGATGGAATTCCCGGCATCGCGATACCGTTCTACCTCGCGCATCAGCGGCTCATCAGCATCGAGCGGCGATTCATGCGCGAGGTGGAGGGCGGCAACCGCAATTGGCTGATGCGGATATTGCGCCACGAAGCGGGGCACGCCATCGACTCGGCGTACCGGCTGCGGCGGCGGCGGCATTGGCGTGAAGTCTTTGGCCCGGCATCGCTCCCATATCCCGACACCTACCGGCCGCGCCCGGGGAGCCGGCGCTTCGTTCAGCATCTCGGGGCTTGGTACGCGCAGGCGCATCCCACCGAGGATTTTGCCGAGACCTTCGCGGTCTGGCTCAAGCCGAATTCGGCGTGGCGGCGCGAATATCTGGGTTGGCCGGCCTTTGCCAAGCTCGAATGCATCGATGAACTCGCCGCCGAGATTGGCGATGCGAAGCCGCTGGTGATCGACCGCAGCCGCATCGAGGACGTCGCCGAGGAGAGCAGCACTCTGCGCCAACACTATGAGCGGAAGCTGTCGCGCTACCGCATGCCGCGCCGCTCCGGCGCCGACGAGCTCTTGCTAAAGGTCTTCACCACGGCTCCGCGCTCGCGCCGGGCGCCCCGCGCCGCGAGCGTGCTGCGCGAGATGCGCAATCCGCTGCGGCAGCAAATCGTGCGCTCGGGTGCCTTCAGCGAATACCTCGTGCATCAGGTGCTGCGCCTCATGATCGAACGCTGTGAATCGTTGAATCTGTATATCGCGGGCCCGCGCCGCGAACTCAAAGGCCATCTCCTCTGGGTCATCGCGCACGTGGCTGAGTCGTTCGAGGAGCGCCAATTGCCGCGCGTCGCGCTATGAAGAAGATGCGCGCTCTGGTGCTGGTGCACGCCACGCTGGTGCCGCCGGATTCGCTGCGCGGCCTGTCCGAAAAGGAAATTGACGAGTGGCGCACCGAATACGACGTCATTTCCCAGCTCAAGGCCGCGGGCCATGAAGTGATGCCGCTGGGTTTGAGCGACAGCCTGTCGGAGCTGCGGCGTGCGATCGTGGACTGGAAGCCGCAGATCGTCTTCAATCTGCTCGAGGAATTCGACGGCATCGTCACGTACGACCAGCATGTCGTCGCCTTCCTTGAATTGATGCGCCAGCCGTACACCGGCTGCAATCCCCGCGGCATGCTGTTGTCACGGGACAAGGTGCTGTCGAAACAGTTGCTGACTTATCATCGGGTGCCGACTCCGCAATTCATGGTGTTCGCGCGCGGCAAGAGCGCGCGAATTCCGAAGCGCCTGCGCTTTCCGATGTTCGTGAAGTCTTCGACCGAGGACGCATCGCTCGGGATCGCGCAGGCTTCGGTGGTTTGCGACGAGCGCCAGCTCAAGGAGCGAATCGCGTTCGTGCACGAGCAGACGCATTCCGATGCACTGGTTGAGGAATATATCGAGGGCCGCGAGCTGTACGTCGGAGTGATCGGCAACGACCGGCTCAAGGTATTGCCGGTTTGGGAGATGACATTCGGATCGCTGCCGGAGAATCTGCCCGCCATCGCCACGCGCAAGGTGAAATGGGACCGCGGCTATCAACGCAAATATGGAATCACGACCGCGGCCGCCGATAATTTGCCGGGGGACACCCTGGCGCGGCTCGAACGGCTGTCCAAGCGCATCTTTCGGGCACTGCACTTGACGGGGTACGCGCGCATGGACTTCCGCCTGCGTGAGGACGGCGCGCTATATGCGCTCGAGGCAAACGCCAATCCCAATCTCTCGGCGGGCGAGGACTTCGCGCAGTCGGCCCTCACCGCCGGGATGAATTATCCCGACGTGCTGCATCGGATCTTGAAGCTCGGAGCCGATTACCCCGCCGCGTGGCGCAGCGTCGATACGTAGTCAGGCCGGCTCATTGCTGCCGCGTCCAGCGGTTCATCCACGAAAGCGCGGTCTCGTACCATTGGATGCTGTTGGAGGGTTTCAGCACCCAGTGATTCTCATCCGGGAAGTAGAGCAGCTCGCTCGGCACGCCGCGCCGCTGCAGGGCGGTGAACACCGAAAGACCCTGGGCGTAGGGCACTCGGTAGTCGAGCTGACCGTGAATCACCAGAGTCGGCGTCTTCCACTTCGCGACTCCATCGACGGGGTTATGCTTGGTATAGCCTAAGGGGTTTAGATACTCCGGACCGCCGTTCTCCCATTCGGGAAACCACAGTTCCTCGGTGGAATAGTACATGCTGCGGTTGTCGAAAATGCCGTCGTGCGAGACCAAGCATTTGAAGCGGTCCGGCCATTGCCCGGCGATCCAATTGATCATGTAGCCGCCGTAGGAGCCGCCGAGCGCGCACATGCGATCGCCGTCCAGCCAAGGATATTGCTTCAATGCGAAGGCCAACCCGAGCTTCAAATCCTCGAGCGGCTTGCCGCCCCAATCGCCGCTTATCGAGTCGGTGAATGTCTGGCCGTAGCCGGTCGAGCCGTGAAAATCGATCATGACCACGCCGTACCCTGCCCCTGCAAAGTTCTGCGCATTCCAGCGCCAGTGCCAGATGTTCGCCATGCTGCCCTGGGGCCCGCCGTGCACCAGGAACGCCACGGGGTATTTCTGATTGGGTTTGAAATTCGCCGGCTTCACCACATAGCCGAAGACGTTCTCGTTGTTCCAGCCCGGAAAGCTGAATTGCTGGTATTCGCCGAGCTGCCGCTTCTCGAGCACCGCTTGATTCACCCGGGTGAGCCCCTGCGGCTTGCCGCCGGCGAAGCCCACGGCGTAGAGATCCGCGGGGCTCGCGAGATTGCTCTGCGTGTAGAAGACCTGCTTCGGACCGACGCCGAAGCTTTCGACGTCACCGTCGCCGGTGATGGCGGCGGCTCTGCCGGATTTTGCGTCGATCGCCCACAAGGGATGCTGCCCCAAATGATCGGCGGTCGCGAACAGCGTCTGCCCGTCGCGGGACCACGCAAAGCTGCTGATTGACCGGTCCCAATTCTGCGTCAGAGGATGCTTGGTTCCGGTTTTGAGATCGAGCAGCACCAAATGAAAGCGATCGGCTTCGAATCCGGGTCTGTCGGTGGCCACGTACGCGAGCCATGCGCCGTCGGGCGAGAACGCCGGTTGGCCGTCCCACGCGGCATTGTCGGCGGTCCGATTGCTCGCCGAGCCGCCGCCTGCCGGGACCGTGTAGATATCGAAATTCGTCGACCAAGGCTCGCCCGTTTTCCCCAAGCGGATGGAGAAAGCCACCTCAAGGCCATCCGGGCTGATGGCGTAATCTTCGCGTCCGCCGAACGGCTTGCCGGGCACATCGCCGTCGAGGCCCGCGCTCAAATTCATCGGCGTGCCATTTGCGAGGCCCGCCTCGTCGAGCGCGATCGAGAAAAGCTGCGAGCGGCGGCCGTCGCTCCAGGTGTCCCAGTGCCTCGCGAAGATCTTGTCGTATAAAACGCCGTGCGCCGGAGCGTGTGCGGCCGCGTCGAGGCGCTCCTTGGTGCATGCGAGGGTCGCGCAGTCGAGGTTTACCTCGAGGCTCACCAGCACGCGGTCCGCCTTCGGCGCGACGCGAAACGAACCGACTTCGAGCGGCAAATTCGTGATTTGCAGCGGTTCGCCGCCCGGAGCCAGGCGCCAAACTTGAGTCGAGCCGCCGCGATCGGACAGGTAGTAGATGAACCGTCCATCGGCGCTCCATTCGGCGGAATTCGAGTTGCTGACCAAATCCGTGAGCCGCACCGCCGCTGCATTTCGTTTGCGGGTCTCGAGCAGCCAGATGGCGGTACGTCCCTTGTTCGCCTGCATATCCGTGGTGCGCAGGCTATACGCGAGCCGTTTGCCGTCCGGGGACACAGCGGGTTCCGAAATGCGCTCCAAGCGGACCAGATCCTGCACACTGAAGGGCTGCGCCGCATCCGCCGCGCCGCCGCGGCTCGCCGCGGCGCCGGCCGGTGCGCCGGTTCCCGCCGCGAACAGCGCGAACAGCGCGAAACTTATAATTGATTCATCGGCGCGCATCGCGAACTCCTCCCCGGAAAGCAATTTCCCAATTGTAGCCTTTGCCAGGCAGAATCCGCGCATGATCTCGCCGCGGGCCATCAGTTTCGATTTGGACGACACGTTGTGGCCGGTGGCGCCGGTCATTGCCGCGGCGGAACGCACTTTGTTCTCTTGGATCAAGGCGCGCTATCCGCAAGCGGTGGTGGGGCACAGCGTCGATTCGATGCGCGAGCTGCGCGGGCGCATCGCCGCGCAGTTTCCCGAGCGCTGTCACGATCTGACCTTTCTGCGCCGCCGTGCACTCGCCGCGCAGTTCAGCGCGGCCGGTTTCTCGGAGGCGCGGGCCGATGAGGCTCTGGAAGTATTTCTCGCGGAACGCTGCCGCGTCGATTTCTACGCCGACGTGCGGCCGTCCCTGACGCGGTTGCGCACCCGCTACCGCTTGTTCGCGCTCTCCAACGGCAACGCCGATCTCAAACGCTGCGGCATCGATGATCTTTTCGACGGCCATGTCACGGCGATAGCAGCGGGAGCGGCCAAACCCGACGCCCGCATATTTGCGGCTCTTCAGCGCATGGCCGGAGTGAGCGCCGCCGAAGTGCTGCACGTCGGCGATGATCCGTTGGCCGACGTCGTGGGCGCGACGCAAGCCGGCATGCAGGCGGTGTGGCTCAACCGCGAGTCGCGCCGCTGGCCGGAAGCGTTCGCTCCGCCCGCGCGCACTGTTTCGACGCTTGCCGAAATTTTTTAGCACCGCGAGCGTGCACGCCGCGCTTAGCAGCCTACCTCGTCGTTTGCTGATACGGCAAACGCTGAAAATATAGGCTTTTTCTGACTGTGGTTCGCGCTTTTCGCCTTCACTTCGCGTATACCTTGCCGCTAGGATGCTATGAAGGCAACGAGAGGACGCCCAGCATGCAAGCGACGCCCGAGAGATCTTTGGTAGCGGTCAGCTCCTTACGCGAGTTCTTTCGTGACGCATTTCACGAAGCGAGCGAGCACCAGCATCTCGATATCGACGAACAGGCCGAGCAGTACGTCGTCAACCTTCTTACCATGTTCTCGCGCGCCGACGCTCTGTACGAAAAGACGCCCGAGGGGCTGCGCATCAAGCCGCTCGCGCACATGCTCGCTGAAGCTCTGCAGGCGCCGAGCACGACGGCGCGGCAGCGCGCGCTGCAGCGGCTCGGCGACGTTTCCCTGTTCATCGCGGGATTTTTCGCGCGCAGCTTCGCCCGCAAATTGATCGACATCGACTATCACATTGCGATGGGCGGCAATGCCTACAGCTCGCTCGCCGACACCATGCAGCGTTCCGCCTCCAGCCGCAGCATTGCGGGCATCTACGCGCAGCTCGCGCAGAAATTTCAGCGCCTGGTCGACGCGCTCAACGAGGTCAGCGAGATGTCCTACTGCCACACCGATGCGGACATCCTGCGGCTCTATGAGATCTGGATGAAGACCGGCAGCCGGCGCGCCCAAGGGTTGCTTGCGCGCTTGGGCGTGCAGCCCGTCAAGCACGGCGGCCTGTGCCTGCAGCACTGATTCCGGCATGGTGCTTCGTGGCTTGCAGTCGCTTCTCGGCCGTCTTTACGATGTTGCCGTCGATTACGACGTCTACGATTTCCTGGTCACCGACCGGCGTGCGCTGGCCGGGGTGACGCCCGGCAACGATCGGCGCGAGCCCGACGAGGAGCTGCTGCTCGCCGAGACCGCCGACGGCGCCGGAGTGGCGCTGTACATCGACCCCAGCGTGCTCAACCGCCTGGAGCAGGCCGATCCTCTGGGAGCGTTGACGGAAACCAATCTTGCCGATTACTGCACGGCGCTGGAAGGGGTCAGCCATTTCGTGTATTCGACCTGGCGGCTGGATCGCGACGCGCCGGTGTCGCTGCTCGAACTTGAAACACAGGCGGAGGTCGATAAGTACGCGGCAACCGTATTCTTGGTCGCCGATCAGCAGGGCGGTAATTATCCGGCGCAAGTGCATGCGAGGCTCTTCGACCGGGTGAACTTCGATGCGCGTCTTGAACCGGAGCAATATGACCGCTACCTTACCGCGCACCGCTGCGCCGCGAACTATTGCAGAAGGCTGGAAAGCCGCTTTGTGAAACGCGGCAAGGCGGAGGTCGAGGCGTTGGTGCGCGAGCTGCGCAAATTTTACCGCTTAGGCAGCACGGCCAAACTGCGCTACGCACAATCCTGAAAGGCTATTCGTCGTCCTTGTTGCCGTCGCTCGCCTGCTTCTTGAGGCGTACCCACTCGCTGAATTTCTTGAGATCCTTCTTGCGCACCGGCGCCGCCGTCTTGGCGAGCTTGCCGCTGTCGTAGGGGTTGTAGCCCTTCACCGTGCCGAGCGGGTTCGATTTGACGTGGTCGAACGGCGTCGGAGCGTCGTCGGCGAGGGAGAGAGCCGGGTTTTCGAGTTTCTGCAGACGCTCGGTCGAGATTTCGCGGCCGAAGGCACCAGTGGCGACCGACCATTCCCAAATCGCATTGCCGCGGTCGTCGAATTGCACCCGACCGGTCTTCTTGCCCTCGGGCGTGCCGGACGGGCCGTCAACGGCCGACGGCTTCGCGGAACCGGGGCCGCCGGCCGGTGGGACCTGTTTGGAGTTATCTCTGTTCACACTACCTGTTTTATGCATTGGCGAGCGCAAGTCAACTCGCCGATGCCAAATTCCTGCGGAGCGTCACAATTGTAGCTGGAATTGGGCGCGCAGCAACGCCATGGCGGTTTTCCCGTCATTCCATTCTCCCTTTAAAACCCGCTCGATCGCCTCGCCGAGGGGCAGCCAATCGAGCTCCAATTCCTCGTCCGCATCGGGCTTCGGCGTCCCCACATCGAGGTCGCGCGCCAAGTACAGATGAATCACTTCGGAAAAGATACCGGGTGCCGGAACGTACAACCCCAGCGGGGTCCAACGCCGCGCCATGACGCCGGTCTCCTCGGCGAGTTCGCGCACGGCGCACACCTCAGGAGCTTCTCCCTTGTCGAGCTTGCCGGCGGGAATCTCCCAGAGGAAATCCGCGATGCCGTGCCGATACTGGCGCACCAGGCACACGCGGCCGGCATCATCCACGGCGACCACCGCGGCAGCTCCCGGGTGGCGCACGAAATCGATCTCATACACTTGGCCGTTCGAGTATTTCAGCCGTTCGCTGGATACGTCGATCACGCGACCTCGGTGGATGTGGTTGCTTGCGATCGTCGTTGGTTTCAACATGTCGGCCCTTTAGGTGAATCAAATCGATGGCGCACATGGCGGATCTTACGATCATCCTCGGGAGTCCGGCGAGCGGTAAGACGACGCTGGCGCGGCGGCTCGCCGCGGATTTGCAGCTCCCTTGTTTTTGCAAGGACGACGTCAAGGAAGCGCTGTTCGATGTCTTGGGATCGAAGGATCGCGAATGGTCGCGGCTCTTGAGCGATGCGAGCTTTGCCGCTTTGGCGCGGCTCGCGCAAGCGGAGCTCGCGGCGGACCGGCCGTGCATCGTGGAGGGGAATTGGCGCGCCGCGCACGCGCTGCTCCTTCGCGGGATCCTGACCGGCCAGGGCACCCGCGCCGCGCAGATCTGGTGCTCCGCCGAACCGCAAGAAATCGTGCGGCGCTTCACATTGCGCCGCCGGCACGCCGGTCATCTGGATGATCTCCTGCCGCGGAGCGAGCTCGATGCCGCCGCGGCGCAGCCGCCGGAGTTCATGGACTTGGCCGGTCCTCGCTGGGTCTATCGCAGCGACTCAGCCGCGGCGTATGCGGAGCTCCTGCGGGCCCTAAATAGCTGGCGCCTGTGATCTGGCTCCACGCGCGCGGGGTCGAAAATGCGCGATGCTCCGGGCACTGACATGGTGTAACGTAACGCGATCTGGATATCCATACAGGCGAGCGGTATAGTTTTCGTATGATGAAAGCCAAGACAACCAACGCCTTCGACGTGCTCAATCCGTCGCAGCGTCGCGCGGCCACGTTCGGCGCCCCGGAGAAGGATAAGGGCGTCGCGGCGGGACCCCTCTTGATCTTGGCGGGCGCGGGTACCGGCAAGACCAATACCGTGGCGCACCGCACCGCCCACCTGGTGCTGAATGGCGTCGATCCGGCGCGCATCCTCATGCTGACCTTCACGCGGCGCGCGGCCCAAGAAATGATTCGCCGCACCCAAACCATCGTCGCGGAGGTGCTGGCCGATCGCGGCAAGGCGGGGGACCGCAGCGTGCAGTCGCGCCTGCTCTGGTCCGGCACCTTTCACTCCGTCGGCAACCGCATACTGCGCCTGTTCGCCAAGCATCTGGGGTTGAGTCCTAATTTCACGGTACTCGACCGCGCCGATGCGGCCGACCTCATGGATGTCGTCCGTCACGATCTCGGCTTTTCGACCAAGGACAAGCGCTTCCCGCGCAAGGACACCTGTCTTGCCATTTACAGCTATCGGGTCAATACGCGGCTGTCGCTCAAACAGACGATCGAGGAGCAATTTCCCTGGGTCAGCGAGTGGGAACAGGATCTGACCCGGCTGTACCGCGAGTATGTCGGCCGCAAGCAAAAGAACAATGCGCTCGATTTCGATGATTTGCTGCTCTACTGGCACGTGATGATGCAAACCCCGGCGCTCGCGCAAAATCTCTCCAATAATTTCGACCACGTGCTGGTCGATGAATACCAGGACACCAGTGCTTTGCAGGGCGAAATCGTGCAGGCGTTGAAGCCCGACGGCAAGGGCGTCACCGTGGTCGGCGACGACGCGCAGGCCATCTACTCATTTCGCGCGGCGGCGGTCGAGAACATCCTGGGGTTCGCAGACCGCTACAAGCCGAAAGCCGAGATCGTGGTTCTGGCACAGAATTACCGATCGACGCAGCAGGTGCTCGACTGCGCCAATGCGCTCATGGCCGAAGGGCCGCGCCAGCACCGCAAGACCTTGCTCGGCACGCGGCAATCGAATCAAAAACCGCTGTATATCACCCTGGATGACGCTGCGGGTCAGGCGGAATACATCGTCGGGAAAATCCTCGCGACGCGCGAAATCGGCGGCTCCTTGAAGCGCCACGCCATCCTGTTCCGCAGCTCTCACCACAGCGATGTGCTCGAGGTCGAACTCACCAAGCGCAAGGTTCCTTTCGTCAAGTACGGCGGCCTGAAGTTTCTCGAGGCCGCGCACATCAAGGACATGATGTCGTTACTGCGCTGGGTGGACAATCCGAAGAACTCCGTCGCGGGATTCCGCGTCCTGAAGCTCGCCCCCGGCTTCGGTCCCGGCCATGCCAAGCAGGCGCTCGATTATTTCGAAGCGCAGGGCTTCAGCTTCAAGAGCCTGGCCGCCTTCGACGCGCCGCAGCCTGTGAAAATGGAGTGGAAGAGATTCTGCACGCTGCTCGAAAAGCTCGCCGATCCGGGCACACCCTGGCCGGGTCAGGTGGGGATGGTGCGCGAATGGTACAAGCCGCAGCTGGAGAGAATCTACGACGCCGCCTTCAGCCGCACCGGCGATCTGGAACAACTCGAGCAATTATCGAATCAGCACGCCAGCAGAGAGCGATTCCTCACCGAGCTCACCTTGGATCCGCCGATGCTCACCAGCGATCAATCGGGATCATCCTCCAAGGATGAGGACTACGTGATCCTATCGACCATCCATTCGGCGAAGGGCCAGGAGTGGGATTTCGTCTACATCCTGAACGTCGCCGACGGCAATTTTCCGTCGGAGTTTTCCACCGGCAAACCGGAGATGATCGAAGAGGAGCGGCGCCTGTTGTACGTGGCGATGACCCGTGCGCGCAACGAGCTGCATTTGTGCGCACCGCTAAGATACGCGGTGACTCAGCAGGCGAAGAACGGCGACGCCCACGTCTACGGCGCCAAAAGCAGATTCATCACCGATAAAGTGCTCGCTTGCTGCGAACAGACCACGTTCCGGAGCTTGCACGGCGTGGAAAGCCTGCGTGCCGGTGAAGCCGCGACCGTGGACGTCGGATCGCAGCTCAAAGAAATGTGGTGAGCCGGCGCGCCTCGAGGCTTAGACCTCAAGGCGCGTTCATCGAATCACCAGCGGCGCGGGCCACCGCCGCCGCCGCCGCCACCTCCGCCACCGCCACCGCCACCGCCACCGCTGCCACTGGCGGGCTTGGAGCGCGGCGCCCGTTCCTGGGCCTCGTTCACCCGCAGCGGCCGACCGCCCATCTGAAAGCCGTTCGTCTGCTGAATCGCGTTTTGAGCCTCGCCGGCCGCCATATCCACGAATGCAAAGCCGCGCGGGCGCCCGGTCTCGCGATCGTTGATGAGTTTGACGGATTCGACTTTGCCATGGCGCTCGAAGAGGCTCCGCACTTCATCTTCGGTAGCGGTGAACGGCAGGTTGCCTACGTAGATCGTCGTCATTCATCTGGTCTCACTAACAGTGCGCGCGAAACGCCAGATTTGCGCTCGCGCGCGGTTTCATTATGCAGGCGACCCCGCTCCTCGCAGCGGTAGAGCCCGTACCCTCGGTCGCGCACTAGGGGTTATCGAATGCCAGGGAACGACCTACGATCCGATGCTACGCCAGGGAATTATTGTTGGCAAACACCACGAATACGGGCCTTTGCCGCCCCTTACTCGACCTCGAGGTACGCGTAGCCGTTGAGCTCGTTTTCATAAAAGCGCTTCACCGCCTGCGCCTCGGTCAACGACATGCGGCCCTCCTGGATCGCCCGTTCGCAATCCCGGGCGATGCCGGGGTACAGCTCATCGGTGTCATATTCCATGTACTCCAACACCTTGTTGGCCGTATCCCCTTTGACGATTTCCTCGATCCACCAGCCGCCCCCGTCCTGGAGCCGGATATGGACCACATGAGTGTCGCCGAACAGGTTGTGCAGATCCCCGAGAGTCTCCTGGTAGGCGCCGACCAGAAAGGCCGCCAGATAATAGGGCTCGCCCGCGGTCAGCTCATGCACTTCAAGAGTGCGTTTGGTGATGCGCGGGCTCACGAAACGGTCGATTTTGCCGTCTGAATCGCAGGTGATGTCGGCCAGCACGGCATTCCGGGCCGGCCGCTCTGCCAATCGCTGAATCGGCATGAACGGGAACAATTGGCCGATGGCCCAACTGTCCGGCAGCGACTGAAATACCGAGAAGTTGCAGAAATAAATGTCGCTCAGCATGTCCTCGAGGTCTTCCAGCTCCTCCGGAACGCGGTCGAGCTTGCGGCAGTAATCGCGAATCTTGGTGCAGGTCGCCCAATACAGCTTCTCCGCCAGACCGCGGAACTCCAGGCTCAAATAACCCAAATTGAACATCTGCAGCGCCTGTTCGCGTGCCTGCAGCGCATCGTGATAACACTCGACCAACCGGCGCTCATTGACGGACCGGTAGCTGTCGAACAGATCGCGCACCGGCTGCGGCAGTTCCTGCCGGCCGCGATAGTCCTCTTCGGGCCGCCCCGATACCTTGAACTGGTCGAGTTTGGAGGCGCCCAGGATGTCGAACACCAGCAGGCTGTGGTGCGCGGCGATGGCGCGCCCGGATTCGCTGACTATCATCGGGTGCGGCACATCGCGCGCGTCGCAGACGCTTTTGATGCGGTATACGACGTCGCTGGCGTATTCGTTCAGCGTGTAATTCATCGAGGACTCGTAGTTGGTGCCGCTGCCGTCGTAATCGACGCCGAGGCCGCCGCCGATGTCGATGTACTTGAGTCCCGCGCCCATGATCTTGAGCTCCGCATACACATGCGCCAGCTCGTTGATGGCGTCCTTCACGCGCCGGATGTCCTGCAGCTGGCTGCCGGGATGGCAGTGCACGAGTTGCAGGCAATCGAGCATGTTGCGCTCCTTCAAGAGCGCATACAGGTCGAGAATCTCGCTGATAAAGAGGCCGAATTTGGATTTTTCACCCGCGGATTCGCGCCAGCGGCCGGCGCCCTCGCTGGCAAGCTTCACCCTCACGCCGAGCTTCGGGCGCACGCCATAGCGCTCCGCGTGTTTCAGGATCAAATGGATTTCTTCGTAGTTCTCGACCACCGGAATGATGGTGCGGCCGAGTTTGGTGGCGAGGATGACCGCTTCGATGTAGCTGTCGTCCTTGAAGCCGTTGCACACCACGATACGGTCCGGGGCGTCCTCGGTGATCGACATGACGGCGAGCAGCTCGGGCTTGGAGCCGACCTCGAGTCCGAAGCCGAACTCCTTGCCATAGCGGTAGACTTCTTCGACGACCAGGCGCTGCTGATTGACCTTGATGGGAAATACGGCGGCATAGCGGTTCCGGTACTCGTTTTCCGCGATGGCCGTGCCGAATGCGTCGGCGAGGTGGCGCAGCCGATGCGCGAGAATATCGGAGAAGCGGATGACCACCGGAGTATGCAGGTCCCGCGCCTTCAATCCCTGCACTACTTCATACAAATCGATTTCGCGGCCCGGGTCCATGCTCGGCCGGATGACCACGTGGCCTTCGGCGTTGATCGAAAAATAGCCCTTGCCCCAGGCCTCGACCTGGTACAGATCGAGCGAATCCTCGATCTTCCAATTGGGATTGACCGGCAGCAGCTTCGCAGGGGTGTTCATGTGCGCGCACCATAACAAATTGGCGCTGCATGTAAATGACGGCGTTCGCTCAACCTCGTGCGACGCGCCGTTCCGGATCGCGAATCCATTCGCTCCACGAGCCCGCGTAGAGTTTGGCGCCGTAGAGTTCGGCCAGTTCCATCGCCAGCAGATTGTGACAGGCGGTGACGCCGGAACCGCACATGGCGATCACGTCGCGAGGCGACTTGCCGGCGAGCCGTTCCTGCCAGCGGCGCTTGAGTTCCGCCGGCGGCAAGAAAGTTCCGTCCGCGCTTAAGTTGGCGGTGAACGGGTGATTGACCGCGCCGGGTACGTGGCCGGCCACGGGGTCCAAGGGTTCGACGCTGCCGGCAAAGCGCTCCGCCGCGCGCGCATCCACCAGCATATGCCGCGGGTCCTTGAGGGCTTCGATTAGTTCGGCGGCGCCCAGCACGGCGTGCCGGTCGACCCGCGGCGTGAAGCGCATCCGGCCCGGAGAGGGGGCGACGGCGGGTGGATCGCCGGATTCGAGCGCGCCGCCGCCGGCCAGCCATGCCTTGAAGCCGCCGTCGAGCACTGCGGCTTTGGCATGCCCCAGCCAGCGGAGCAGCCACCACGCTCGCGCGGCGAATGCGCCGCTGGCCTCGTCGTAGGCGATCACCTGCGTGTCATGGCTCACGCCAAGATCGCCCAGCCGGGCAGCGATGCGCTCCGGGCTGGGAAGAGGATGGCGGCCGCTGCTCGAGGTGACCGGCGCCGACAGGTCGCGGTTGAGGTCGGCATAGCGGGCGGTCGGAATGTGCGCTTCAAGATAGGCCCGCCGGCCGGCGTCCGGGGCCGCAAGATCGAACCGGCAATCGAGGACGGCCACCGCCGGACTGCCGATCAAGGGCTTCAGAGCCGCAACATCGATTAGGGTTCTAAAATCCATGTTTCGAGCTTAACGCCATGCCGCTTGAACTGCATCCGCTACAATCGGCGGCCATGGCACTCACTCTTTATTGGGGCAGCGGCAGTCCGTTTTCATGGCGGGTGCTGTTGGCGCTGGAACACAAGCGCCTGCCCTACGATGCGCAGCTTCTGCACTTCGACAAGCAAGAGCATCAATCGCCGCAGATGTTGAAGTTGAACCCGCGCGGCCGGGTGCCGGTGTTGAAGGACGGCGACTACGTCGTATTCGAATCGGTTGCGGTTCTCTACTACCTGGATGTGAAATACCCGCAACAGCCGATCTTCGGAACGAGCCCCGAAGAGGCCGGCGTCATCATGCGAGTGATCTGCGAGTTTCAGGCCTATGCTGAACCCGCTCTCGCGAAGATCGTGAAGGCCATCTTCGCGGACCGCGTGGCCGAGGCGATCGATGAGCTCACGGATGCCATGCATGTCGTGGCGCGCGAAGCGCGCACCATCGAGGGCCGATTGAGCAAGGAACTGTGGATCGTCGGAGCGAATTATTCCGCCACCGACATGGTGATTTTCCCATGGATCCAGATCCTGCGGCGCGCCCTGGACAGACGGGCCGCCGCGGAACTCGGGGCGCGCTTTCTGCCGATGGAAAGAAACTATCCGGCGCTGGCGCGCTGGATCCGGCGCATCGAATCGCTCCCCGGCTACCAGAATACCTACCCACCCCATTGGCGCGAGAACGCGGACCAAAGCGGGTAAGACTTGAGCATTCCCCGCGCCGCGAGGTAGCTTAAGGTTTGGTGCGCCTCGCCGGCGCCGACCTTGCGAAACAACCAACCATCAAGGAAGCAATTGAAATGGGAAAAACAATGGGAAAAACAATGGGAAAAACATTATGAGCAACCACGAAGTGCATGTGAAGTTTGCGGGCAAGATCGTATTGGTGGGTTTCGGCAGCATTGGACAGGGAATCTTGCCTCTGATCTTGCGTCACATCGGCACTTCGGCGGATCGCATCACCATCGTCACCGCGGAAGATGCCGGCAAGGCCGAAGCCGAGCACTTCGGCGTCAAATTCGTCAAATCCGCTTTGACCCGCGACAACTACCGCGAAACGCTGCTGCCGCTCCTGGGCGCCGGCGATTTCCTGCTGAATCTGTCGGTCGACGTGTCGAGCACCGCGCTCATTCTGTTGGCGCGGGAACGCGGCGCCCTGTACCTCGACACCTGCATCGAACCCTGGGCCGGCGGCTACGTCGATCCCAAGCTCGCGGTCGAGTCGCGCAGCAATTACAACATGCGCTTGGACGCGCTCGCGCTGCGCGATGCGGCCAGGAACGCCCCGACTGCCGTGCTGACGCATGGCGCGAATCCCGGACTGGTCTCGCACCTGGTGAAGCAAGCGCTGTTGAATATCGCCAAGGATACCGGCGTCGACGCCGGCAGACCCGCCGGCCGGGAACAATGGGCCAAGCTCGCGCACACCCTCGGCATCAAAGTCATGCACATCGCCGAGCGCGATACCCAGGTCTCCAATGTGCCGAAAAAAATGGACGAGTTCGTCAACACCTGGTCGGTGGACGGCTTCGTCAGCGAGGGCGCGCAACCCGCGGAACTCGGCTGGGGCACGCATGAAAAGCATTTTCCGGCGGACGGCGGTCGGCACAAATTGGGATCGGGCTGCGCCATTTACTTGAACCGCCCGGGCGCGAGCACCCGTGTGCGCACCTGGACCCCCAAGGCGGGGTATTTTCACGGCTTCTTGATCACGCATTCGGAGGCTATTTCGCTCGCGGATTACTACACGGTCAGGGAGGGTGAGCGCGTGGTGTACCGGCCCACGACCCACTATGCCTACCATCCGAGCGACAACGCGGTTTTGTCCGTGCACGAATTTGCCGGACGCAATTGGCAGCTGCAGAAGCACAAGCGGATCATGCTGAACGAAATCACCGCGGGCATAGACGAACTCGGCGTATTGCTCGCTGGACACAAGAAGAATGCCTATTGGTACGGGTCGCAGCTGTCCATCGACGAGGCGCGCAAGCTCGCGCCCTACAACAGCGCCACCAGCCTGCAAGTCACCGCGGCCGCGCTGTCGGGAATGATCTGGGCCATGGAGAACCCGGAGCGCGGGCTGGTCGAACCGGATGAAATGGACTTCGAACGCCCCTTGAGCATCTGCAAGCCCTATCTCGGCACCGTGACCGGCGCCTACACGGACTGGACGCCGCTATACCAGCGCGGCGAGCTGTTTGCCGAGGACCTCGATAAGACGGACCCCTGGCAGTTCAAAAATGTTCGGGTCGTTTGAACGCCGGAACGGCCGCGGCTACGGACTCCGGGGCCCGGGTCCGTAGCTGATCGCGGTCACCGTGAAGCTCTGCGGCCCTTGGGGCAGGGGCACGGTCACTTCATCGTCGAGACGCTTGCCGAGCAGGCTCGATCCAAGCGGCGAGTCCATGCTGATGTAATCGCTCGCCATATCGAACTCGTCCGGCCCGACCAGCCGGTACCAGCGGGCTTCCCCTCCGCCGCTGTCTTCCAGCTGTACCCAGGCGCCAAAATAGATCCGTTTGGGGTCGCGCCGCCCGTTTTGCGACTCGAGATCGACGATGACCATGCCTTCCAGGCGCTTGCGCAGAAAGCGCACGCGGCGGTCGATCTCATGCAGTCGTTTTTTGCCGTAGGTGTATTCGGCGTTCTCCGAGCGGTCTCCCTGCGCTGCCGCCTCGGCCACGGCGGCGGTGACCCGCGGCCGCTCGTTGTGCCAAAGCTCATGCAATTCGCCGCGCAACCGCTCTGCTCCCTGCGGGGTAATGTATTTCGAGCCGGGCGGGGTAGGGGGGCGATATCTTGACACGGTGCAACAGCTCGCTCCGATTTTAAAGTCGTGAACGGGTTCTTGAGCTTCCGCGATCGATTGAGCGCCCGTTCACAGATTGAAATCGCCTATATTCACTAAGCTCTGTACCCATGAGCGCTAAATATTACACCCACTTTATCGCGCAGTCGGACGGCGCCATCGAGTACAGCGAGTACCGGGGTGTCGTGGAATTACTCGGGCAGTCAGGATCCATCCAAGGAAACCGCGATATCGCCAAAATGCTGGCGCGCAGCTTCGATCTCGAGGAAATGGATATCCAAGTGCTGCAGTGGCATCAGCTGCATTGAATCTGAATCCCCTAGCGGGCTTTACTTCCCTTCATTGAAGTCCGCATCTCCGCCCCGAGCTCATCACTCGGGGCTTTTTTTTGGACAGTGGTAGACTCAGCCCTAGGTCCCCACATCGAGGGGCACAAGGGGACGATGGTGCGCATAACCGCTTGTTGTTTGAACCTACTCGCCGTTTTGTTGTTGTCGGGCTGCGGCTATAACTCGTTTCAGACGCAGGACGAGCAGATCAAAGCCGCATGGTCCGAGGTCATCAACCAATACCAGCGCCGCGCCGATCTCATCCCGAACCTGGTCAACACCGTCAAGGGATACGCCGCGCAGGAACAGCAAGTGCTGCTGGGAGTGACGGAGGCTCGGGCCAAAGTGGGCGCCATCCAGGCGACGCCGGAACTCGTGAACAACCCCTTAGCCTTCGCCAAGTTTCAGGCGGCGCAGGGCGAATTATCCGGCGCCTTGTCGCGGCTCCTGGTGGTGACGGAAAACTATCCGCAGCTCAAGTCCGATCAGAATTTCCGCGATCTGCAGGCGCAGCTCGAGGGCACGGAAAATCGCATCACGGTGGCGCGCAACCGCTACATCCAGGCGGTGCAGGACTACAACGTCACGGTGCGATCATTCCCCAGCAATTTGACGGCGAAGATGTTCGGCTACCGGGAGAAGCCGAATTTCACCGTGGAGAACGAAGCGGCAATCTCCAAGCCGCCGGCGGTGGATTTCTCGAAACCGCCGCCGGCCGCCGCACCGGCGCATTAGGAGCCTGCCAGCGTGCGCCGCGTCGCGGTGGGCGTGCTCGCGAGTCTCGCCGCGCTTGCCGTCAGCGCGGATGTGGCCGTGCCGCCGCTCACGGCGCAAGTCACCGATCTCACGGGAACCCTGTCCGGCGGTGCGATCAATCGCATCGAGACCAAGCTCGCGAGCCTCGAGGCGAGCAAGGGCAGCCAACTCGCGGTGCTCATCGTGCCGACCACGGAACCCGAGGAGATCGAGCAATACGGCATCCGCGTTGCGGAGCAATGGAAGCTCGGGCGCAAGGGAGTCGACGACGGCGCGATATTGCTGGTCGCGAAAGACGACCGGCGCGCACGAATCGAGGTCGGTTACGGCTTGGAAGGCGCGCTGCCCGACGCGATCGCGAAACGCATCATCGATGAGACGGTGACTCCGCGCTTCAAGCAGGGCGACTTTGACGGCGGGGTCGAAGCCGGAATCGACCAGATGATATCCGTCGTCAATGGCGAACCGTTGCCCGAGCCCGATCGAAAGTGGGAGCATCATGGCGGTTTGGGCAATTTCTTGCCGCTGCTGTTGATCGGGGTATTCGTTGCCAGCGGCGTGCTGCGGGCGATGTTCGGGCGCCTGTTCGGCTCGCTGGCCACGGGCGGTCTGGCCGGGGGCATCGCATGGCTGTTGAGCCACCTCCTGGCGGTCGGACTCGGCGCGGGTGTCGTTGCCTTCCTGTTTGCCGGTCTCTTGGGATCGACCCGCGGTTGGACGACCGGCAGCGGCGGGTGGGGCGGGGGAGTTGGCGGAGGTTTCGGCGGCAGCAGCGGGGGCGGCGGATTTAGCGGCGGCGGCGGCGGATTCGGGGGCGGCGGCGCCTCGGGTAGCTGGTAATGCGGCTCGCGCGCCTGATCCGGCATGTTGCCGCGACGCATTGGCGCACGCGGATGCTGTTTCCGGCAAGCACCCTCGATGCCATCGAAGAAGCGATCAAGCGCGCCGAACAGACTCATGCCGGCGACATCCGCTTTGCGATCGAGACGGCTTTGTCGCCATTGCATGTTCTCGGCGAGTTCGCGCCGCGCGCCCGTGCGCTCGAAGTATTCGCTCAGCTGAGAGTGTGGGATACCGAACACAACAACGGCGTGCTGATCTATGTTGAGGTCGCGGACCGCATCGTGGAAATTGTCGCCGACCGGGGCTTTACGGGCCGGGTGAGCCCGGCCGAGTGGCAGGGGGTGTGCACGCTGATGGAGGAGCATTTTCGCGCCGGGCGCTTCAAAATGGGTTCGGTGGCGGGGGTCGACGCCATTGGCTCGCTGCTTGCGCTGCATTTTCCGCCGGGCACCGCCGGGGAGGGCTCCGGGCGCAATGAATTGCCTGATCGACCGACTTTGCTGTAGATAGGGCGGATGATTCGCAATTTCGTCCTAGGCGCCGGCCTTCTGGCCGCCGGGTGTTCGCTGTTTCGACCCCTGCCCGCGCCGCCGCCGCCCGCAAAAGTGGAACCCCCCGCCGCCCTCGCGCTGCCCAGGCCGGCGGCCACTCATCACTTCGAGATCGACGCCAACAGCGGCGACATCGTGGGCTACGTGCAGAAAACCGTCATCGGCAAGGAAGATACGCTGCCCGACATCGCGCGCCGCTTCGATGTGGGCTACGAGGAGATGCTGCTGGCGAACCCGGGCGTCGATCCGTGGCTGCCCGGCGTCGGACGCGAAGTCGTCGTCCCGACGCAGTTCGTGCTGCCGGCGGCACCCCATGAAGGCGTCGTGGTGAACGTCGCCGCCATGCGCATTTTTTATTATCCGCCGCATAAGAAGGGCGAACCGCAGGGCGTCTACACGCACCCGATCGGCATCGGCAAAGTGGGTTGGAAGACACCGGAAGGCACCACCAAGATCATCGCCCGTCAGCAGGACCCGGTGTGGATTGTGCCGAAGTCGGTGCGGGACGAGCATGCCGAAGACGGCGAAAAGCTCCCCGCGAGGGTGCCGGCCGGTCCGGACAATCCGCTCGGGGCCTTCGAGTTCCGCTTGGGCTGGCCGAGCTATCTGATACACGGCACCAACAAACCCTACGGTGTCGGCATGCGCTCGAGTCACGGCTGCATGCGCTTGTATCCCGAAGACATCGCCGTTTTTTACGATTTGATTCCGCTCGGCACCAAGGTGACCATCGTCAATCAGCCGTATTTGTTCGGCTGGCGCGACGGCACGCTCTACCTGCAGGCCTACGCCGTGATGGAGGACGACTCGCGCGATTGGGACAAGAATCGCCAGCGCCTGCTCGCGCATCTCCTGAATCCCAAGCTGCGTGCGACGATCGAAGTTCACGATAACGATATCGACTGGCAGCGGGTGGGCGACCTCGCGCACGCGCCGCGCGCGGTACCGGTTCCGGTTACCGGCGGCCATGAGGGAGTAGACTCGGTGCTGGCGCAATCCGTGCTGGTGGAAAACACGTTGCCGGAGGGCTCCAACTGGGATGGCAAGACGGGCTTGCTGGTCGATGAGAAGACCTTCAATGAATTGCTCACCGGGCGCGCCGAGGCGCCGCCGGCGTCGCAGTCTCCGGCGGCTGCGCAGTAGCGCATGAATCAAATCCTACGCGCCGGCGCCGCGGTCCTGATCCTCGCCTGCTTGAGCCGGCCCGCGGCCGCCGCCGGAGCGGATTCCGATCTCGCGCCGATTCAGCCCGGGCTCGACTATCACTCCTTCGCCAACATCGAGCAGTTTCGCGTCACTCACATGGAATTGGATTTGCGCGTCGATTTCGTCAACAAGGTGCTGTTCGGCGCCGTCGCGCTCGAAATCAAGCGGCTCGATCCGCGCGCCACCGAACTCGTGCTCGACACGCGCGACCTCGACATCCGCGATGTCGAGGAGAAGCCGAGCAGCGTGTTGGGTGCCCTGGCGAAGAGTGAGACGACGTGGGTCAGCCGGCCGTTCCATTTCGACAAAAAGGATCCCATTCTGGGGAGCCCGCTGGTCATCGAACTGCCGCCGTCGAAAAAGTCGACGCAGTTGATCAGGATCGACTACGTCACCTCGCCGACCGCAGCGGCGCTGCAATGGCTCACGGCCAAACAGACCGCCGGCAAGCCGTTCATGTACACGCTCGCCGAGCCCATCGGCGCGCGCAGCTGGATCCCGCTGCAGGATACCCCAGAGGTGCGGGCGACCTACGCAGCCCATATCCATACCACCTCCGATGTGATCGCCATGATGAGCGCGAAGAACGATCCGAAGGTAAAGCGCAACGGTGAATATACGTTCAACATGCAGGAGGCGATTCCGTCGTACCTGATCGCCTTGGCCGTCGGTGATCTGCGCTTCAAGGACAGCGGCACGCGCACCGGCGTGTATGCCCAAAAGCCGCTGCTGCCGGCTGCCGCCCTGGAATTCGCCGACGCCGAGAGCATGATCCGCGCGGCCGAGAAATTCATCGGGCCCTATGCCTGGGATCGGTTCGACATCGTGGTGATGCCGCCGAGCCTTCCGGTCGGGAGCATGGAGAATCCGCGGCTCACCTTCATCTCCTCGACGGTCATCACCGGGGATAAGAGCCTGACCTCGGCCGTCGCGCGCGCCTTGGCGCATTCCTGGTCGGGCGACCTCACGAACAACGCGACCTGGCGGGATCTGTGGATCAACGAGGGATTCGCAAGTTTTCTGGCGAGCCGGATCATGAATGATGTGTACGGCGACCGGCGCGAAGGCATGGAACGCGTGCTCACGGCGCGCTCGTTCCGCTCGAGCTTCGCCAAGTTGAACTCTAAGGATCAGGTACTCGCGATTGACCTGCGCGATCGCGATCCTGCCGCGGAATTCAACGGCGTGCCCGCGGAGAAGGGCCGGATGTTCTTCACCTATCTCGACGCTAAATTCGGCCGTGAGCGCTTCGACGCCTTCCTGCACGGCTATTTCGAGCACTTTACCGGGAAGACCATCTCGACGGAGCAGTTCCTGAAGTACCTCGACGATAATTTGCTCAATCGGTTCGCGGGCATCGTCAGCCGCGATCAAGTGATGGCCTGGGTGACGGCGCCCGGCATCCCGGCGGACGCGGTTTTCCCGGCGACCAACGCTTTCCAGCCGGTGGACGCCGTGCGCAGCGTCTGGCTCGACGGCAAGCTGCCCGTCAAACAGGTGGATACTCACGATTGGCTGGCGCAGCAATGGGTCTATTTTCTCGACAACATGCCGGCGGAGCTGCGCAAGGATCAGCTCGCCGATCTCGATCTCAGGTTCGCGTTTACGCGCAGCCTCAATGCGGAAGTCGCGCAAAGCTGGCTCATGCTGGTCATCCGCAACGGCTATCAGCCGGGCATTCCCCGCCTCGAGGAATATTTGAGGTCGGTCGGCCGCCGCAAGCTGGTCACGCCTCTGTACGAGGAGCTGATGAAGACGCCGGCCGGCGCCGCATTGGCAAAACGCGTGTACGCGCTGGCGCAGCTTGGCTACCATCCGCAAACCATCGCGGCGATCGATCCGATCGTCAAGCCTCCGTCCGAGACGCAAGATGATGAGTGAGTGGATGAAGGTGATGCTCGAAGAGATCGCGCGCAAGAAGGAGGATGCTGAGCAGGCGAAAATTGAGCAGCGCCGCCGCCGCGAAGATGAGGCCGCAACGCTCCCTCCCGACAGCGATCACATTCCCGAACGGCGCTAGGTTGAGGTCGGTTGTGCTAAAGTCGGCGCGAGGGGCGCTCCTCGAGGGAAACATTTGTTGACGCCGAGCACCTTAGGGCTCCAGGTACAAGAAGAGCGGGGCCCCGAGGACACGATCGCACGCTTGGGCACAGCGCGTACCGCGTTCGTCGGGCGCACGCTGCGCGGTCCCGTCAATCGGCCCATCCTTCTGAAGAATTTCGCGGAATTCCAGCACACCTTCGGCGGCCTTTGGCAGCCGAGCCCGCTCGGCTACGCAGTGGAACATTTCTTCGACAACGGCGGCCGCGAGGCGCTGGTGGTTCGCGTGGTCAATGGCGCGCGCGCTGCGACCCTGACGTTGAACGCCGCAAACGACTGCCTCACGCTGCAAGCGCTCAGCCCGGGAACGCGGGAATTCCTGCGCGCCAGCGTCGATTACGACAACACGCCCGCGGATGATGCCGCGCGCTTCAATCTGACCGTGCAGCGTGTGCGCTTGCAGGGCGGCAGCCACGTCGAGGACCAGGAAATATTTCCCAGCCTGTCGATGCTCCCGGGCGACGACCGGTATGTCGCGCTTATCCTCGCGCAATCGGAGCTGATTCAACTGGTCGGCGATCTGCCGGTTCGGAGGCCCGATTGCACCCTCGATGCGGCCCGCGGACGCGCGGCCGCCTATGTGAGCTCCAACTCGGATGGCGACGATGGCGGGCCGCTCACCGACTATGACCTCATCGGCTCGGAAATCGGCCGGACCGGGCTGTTTGCCTTGCAGAATGCCGACTATTTCAATTTCTTGTGCATCCCGCCGCTGTCGCGCGACCAGGACGTGGGACCGAGCGCCTTGCTGGTGGGGGAGCGATACTGCAAGCAACGCCGCGCGCTCTTGATCATCGATCCACCGTCCGGGTGGCACACGGCGGACGATGCGCTGCGCGCGCTGCGCGACTGGGATTTTTCGACTGAAAACGGGCTGATGTATTTTCCGCGCATCTTTGCGCACGACAAATTGCGCGGTCATTTCGAGTCCTTTGCGCCCTGCGGAGCGATCGCGGGCATGCTGGCGCGCACCGATGAAACATCTCCGGTGTGGGGTACGGCAAAGCTCGAGGAGGCCGTGCTGCGGCCCGGATACCGCCCGACATGCCTGGTGGCCGAAGACCGGCGCGTGCGGCTTCTGCAGCGCGGCGTGAACACCCTGCAAGCGGTGCGTTCGGTCGCGCGTATCGGCGTCAAGCCTCGCACCCTGGCGGCGGGCACCGCGGGGGCTCAAGAATGGCAGAGCCTCGGGGCGCGGCGCTTGGCGCTGTTCATCGTCAACAGCATCGAGCGCGGCACCCGCTGGGCTGCCGCGGCAGAGCCCGGTGCCGATGTCGCCAACGGGGTCACGGCTCAGGTGCGCAACTTTTTCGTGCAGCTCTACGAAGCAGGGGCGTTTGCCGCGCGCCGCATGGAGGAAGCCTTTTTCGTCATCTGCGACCCACGAGTCAATTCCCCCGATTCGCGCGGCTTTCAGTTTCTGATCGGATTCGCCGCCACGCGGCGCATGGAATTTCACAGCTTCCGAATTTCGCACTCGGCATCGGGCAGCCTGGTGCGGCCCGTGAGCCTCAACCGTTCAAACCTAGCCGACTACAGCCCGGAGGAACTCGAGTGGGTGGACAAATTGGCTAGCCAACTCGAGCCGCCATAGCCCTACGCCTTTCGAGCTCCGCCGCCAGCGAACTCACCGCGCGCGTGTCCGGGGATGGGGGAGTGAGCCGCGGTAACTTCGGCAAGCTCACGAGCGCCCGGGATGCATAGACGTAGCCCCCCTCGATTGCTCGGTCGAATGCGCGCCAATCGAGCAGATCGATGTTGGTCAGCGGCGGTTTCAAGATGACATCGGCGAGGGTGCGCTGCGCCGCGTCGCTCGATACGCTGTTGATCATGCCGGCATGCATCAGAATTTGGAAAATGTTGATGCGCCTCTTGCCGCTGCGGCTGCGCGCGAAGAACTTCCACAGCGGCGGTCCCTTGCCGGTAGGGATGTTGGCGGCAAAGCTGTAGTCTGCGCCCGCGTCGCAACCGATCACGATGCCGGGCGCGTGACGCTGCATGATGTCGACCGGCAGGTTGTTGATGGCCGCCCCGTCGATCAGCACTTCATCGCCCCGAAACACCGGCGGCATGACGCCGGGAATGGCGACCGCCGCGCGCAGCGCGTAGCACACCAGACCCTCGCGATGCTCGAGCGTGCGGCCGGTGGTGAGATCGGCGCTGATGCAAAAGTAAGGCTGCCGCAAATCCTCGATCACGGTTTCGCCGTACTCCCGCTCGAGCAACTGCGAAACCTTGCGGCCGCGGGTCAGCGCGACCAGCGGAAAGGTGTAGTCATTGACGGGGTTGGTGTCGACGAAGCCTCTGCGGTACCGCTGGCGCATTTCCTCATCGCTCCAGCCCATGGCGACGCCGGCGGCGATGATGGCGCCGATGCTGGCGCCGCCGAGGAAATCCAGCGGCACCCGCGCCTCGCGCAGCGCTTTGATGATGCCCAAATGAGCGAAGCCGCGGGCTCCGCCGCCCGACAAAACCAAGCCGACGCCGCGCCGGGTCAGCAGCCGGGCGACTCTGCCCATGTCCGCGGCATCGACGATGTGATGGTGCTGCATGACCGGCAGGGACTTGAGCCACAAGGTGGCGGCGCCGGGCGTGAAACTGCCTTCGTGGTACAGCGCGAGTTCAATGCGGGCGCCGCGGGCCGCGGCCGCACCCGTGACGCTGTTCGGCCATGGCCGCGGCGGCGACCGCGCGTGGCCCATGCCCACGATCACGTCGGCCTGCCGGCAGCACTGCCGGGTCCAGCCGGACTCGCTGGGATCAGCGACATAGACTACGTAGTCATTGAGCTCTTCGATGCGGTTGAACCAGGCCGACGTGTGAGTCGTGGCGCGCGCATCCCAGACGAGTTCCGCGTGACCGGAGCGTTCCAGCTCGGCGACCAGCAGGCTCGCGAGCTCGATCACATCGATATCGTCGCTGTTGGGCACTAGAGCGAAGACTCGTGCGCGCGCGGGCGCCGGGGTGCCCGCATTGCTGCGGCGGAGGCGCCGCGCGCAAAGCTTCGCAAACGCGAGCGAGAACTGCGGAGATTGGGCCGCGACGGCATCGAGTAGGGCGTCGGGGAGCAGCAACACCTCGGTGTCGCGCAAAGCGATGACCGAGGCGCTGCGCGGTGCCTTCAACAGCCAGCCCGACTCGCCCACCCATTCGCCGCGCTCGATCTCGGCCGTCAGGCGGGTGCTGCCGCTCATCCGGACGCCCAGCCGGCCGCTCGCCACCAGATATACTCCATCGGGTGCGGAACCCGATTCAAACAGGAGATCGCCCGCAGGCAATGAGAAATGCACGGCACCGGCCGCGAGCGTCTCCAGGGCCGTGGGATCCACGCCCTCGAGATCGGCGCTGCTCTTCAGGCAGTCGATGGCGCGACGCAATTCCTGCGCCGCACTCGACTGTTCCTCCTCCAGTGCCATGAGTGTCTAGCGGCCGCCTACGCACATTTCTTTAGCATTAATAGCGCGAAATGAGGCTTTATGTCGACAACGGTGGTGTTTTCTCACGGCAAAGAGAGCGGCCCCTGGGGCAAGAAGATCACCGCCATGGCTGCCATGGTGCAGTCGCTGGGGCTCGCCGTGGAGTCGGTGGATTATCGCGGCGTGGATGACCCCGGTGCGCGCGTCGCGAGGCTCATCGCCGCCGCGGCGCAAATGCCGCGGCCCCTCGTGCTGGTCGGCTCGAGCATGGGAGGTCACGTGTCGGCCGCCGCCGCGTCCCGGCTCGAGCCCTGCGGCATGTTCTTGCTGGCGCCTGCGTTCTATATGCAGGGATTCGAGGCATACACGCCGCAGGAGGTTTCCTGTCCGACCGCGATCGTGCACGGCTGGCGCGATGACATCGTGCCCGTCGAGAACAGCATACGTTGGGCGCGGGAGCACCAGGCTCAACTGTACTTGCTCAACTCCGACCATCGCCTGGAGGATCAGATCGAGGCGATCGGCACGCTGCTGCGGGCGTTTCTCGGGAGCTTGGGCTTAGCCCGCCACCCCTAGTGAGGCGCGGCCGGCGGTGCCGGTGCCGCTGGAGCTGCGATATCCGGCGGCTGCGGCGTCCGTTCCTCGGCCGACGTCGGGATCTCCGCCTGCGCGAGTTCGCGCAGGCTTTCGCCGAGTTGCTCGCCGGTGCGTTTACCCATGGCGTCGAAACCTGCACCCATCGACGCGTTGTACGCCGTTATATAACGGTTGCCCGCGGGCGACTCGAGGAAAGCCAGCAGATGCTTGAGATCCGAGTCGCTCAAGCTTCGGTAGGCATAGGCGAGATAGCGGCGCATCGGAACGCGCAGGCTTTCCTTCAGCTCCGCGCGGCTGGCTTCGCCGGACTTTTGTGCGCGCTCGCCGACAGCGACCGGATCCTGTCCTCCGCCTATCGCCGTACCGACGGCCACGGCCTGGCCCATGCTCAGAAAAACCTGCACGGTCGATTCGCTGGAGCGCGTGGCAACCTCCAATTTGCCGATGATGATGTCGCGCTTCGGCGTCGACGGCGTCGTGACTTCGCCATTCATGATTTTGTCGATGTTCTCTTCACCCAGCGTCGCCGCCGCGACATCAGCGGCGACCATGCGCCGGCCCAAGTCGCTCGCCAGGAATCCCAGCGTTTTCGCCACCGTGGAGGAATCCAGATTTTCGGCGAGCGCATTCAGCGCCGGCGCTTCGAACACGTCGATCCGAAAGCCGCGCTCGGCGGCCGCCGTGACCGCGGCGAGTTGGGGCTCGGACAGATGCGAGGCGGCGTCACGGGTAAAGAGCTGGCGAATCTGCGCCGGCATGGACACCAAAGAGGCGCGCACCTGCTCGCGTATTGCGGCAGCCTGGTATATCTTGGCCGCAGTGTCGATATCGACTGCTGACTCCGCAGCGTAGATATTGCTTGCCAGCATCATCAAGCATGCGAATCGAATCATGCGAACTCCGAGTGACTGCCGGTCCTCGGCGATTGTACACTCAAGGTCTGCGCAGGCTGGTTGTTAAGAGGTTGCAAATGGGGGTGCTCAAGCTTTCGACCGCGGCGCTGGCGGTATTGTTCATTCAAAGTTGTTCCGGGCAACACGATTCGCCGCCGCCCACGCAAACCATCTTCGACCCTTTGACTCAGCAGCTAAATCATGCGCGCGATGTGCAAAAGACCGTCGACCGAAGCGCCGACGCCGCGCGCAAGGCGGCCGACTCCCAAGAACGCGGCGACACACCGCCCTAAGGCGCGCGCGCCATGAGCCCCTTCGGTGGCTTGACCCGAGCCTGGCGTTGGAGCGTCCGCAAGATCTTAGGATTGTGGGTCAAGGTCACGATCAAGCCCGACGATGCCGCGGCCGTCATCGCCTCGCGTCCCCGGCCCGTATGCTACGTGCTGGAGCGCGAGAGCCATACGGATCTCGCCATGCTCTACAGCGCCTGCGCGGAATTGCGCTTGCCGCACCCGGCGCGGCGCTTCGAACTCGCGCGCCGCGCGCGCTTCTGGACTCGGCGAGGCCACTTGCGGGCGCCTCGGTATCTGGTGCGGCTGGTTGCCGCGGCGGACGCGAATCCGGAGTTCGACGTCGATCTCGTCCCCGTCGCGATTTTCTGGGGGCGCGCGCCGCTCAAGGAAGTCAGTCTGTGGCGCCTGCTGTTCAGCGAGGATTGGGTGCTGATGGGGCGCTTTCGCAAGCTCCTCAATATCATTTTCAACGGGCGCAACACCGTCGTGCATTTCGGCGAGCCGCTTAGGCTGCGCGAGGCGATGGGCGGCTTAACCCCGGAGCGCAGCGTGCGGCGCCTGCTGCGCTCGCTGCGCGCGGAGTTCAAGGCACAGCGTGCCTCGACCATCGGCCCCGATCTATCGCATCGCCGCACGATGATCGCGCATCTCTTGAAGACTCAAGCGGTGCGCCATGCCGTGCGCCGCGAAATGCAAGTGCGTGCCGGCCAGCGCCGCGCCGGCCAGCGCCGCGCGGGGCAACGCCGCGCCGTGCTGCTGGTGGCCCGCAAGCATGCGATGGAAATCGCGGCGAATTATTCGCAACCCTTCGTCACCTTCATGGCCTTGCTCTTGGGCCGGCTGTGGAATTGGCTGTATGACGGCGTGGAGTTCGAACATGTCGATCAATTGAGCCAGATCGGCGACGGCGCCGAGATTATTTACGTTCCCTGCCACCGCAGCCACATGGACTATTTGCTGCTCTCCTATGTGATCTATCGCAAGGGCTTTGCGGTTCCGCACGTCGCCGCCGGCGTGAACCTCAACATGCCGGTGATCGGGCGTTTTTTGCGCAAGGGCGGGGCGTTCTTTCTGCGCCGCAGCTTCAAGGGAGATGCGCTTTACGCCGAGGTGTTCACGAAATATTTGGGCTTCATGATGGCGCGGGGCCACCCGCTCGAATACTTCATCGAGGGCGGACGCAGCCGCACCGGCCGGATGCTGTCGCCGCGCACCGGCATGTTGTCGATGACGGTGCGCAGCTTCTTGCGCGACCCGAAACGTCCGGTTGTGTTCATGCCCGTGTACTTCGGCTACGAGCGCATCGTCGAAGGCCGGACTTACATCGGCGAATTGTCGGGCCGCCCGAAGGAAAAGGAGAGCATCATCGTGCTGCTCCGATCCTTGAGGCAGCTGCGCGGCAAGTACGGCAAGGTGCACGTCAATCTGGGACAGCCCATCGTTCTCGACGAGTTGCTGGACCGGCACAATCCGCACTGGCGCAGCGCGCCGTCCGAACTCGATGAATCGCCCGCCGGCTGGATCGGCGCGGCGATCGCCCACCTTGCCGTGCGGATCACCAGCGGAATCAATGCGGCCGCCGCCGTCACGCCCATCAATTTGGTCGCCATGGCGGTGCTCGCGACGCCGCGTCAGGCGTTGCTCGAAGCCGACCTCACGCGCCAACTCGAGCTCTATCAGCGGCTGCTGCACGACGCGCCGTACGCGCCGCTGGTGACCGTCACCTCGGACAGCGGCGCGCAAATGATCCGCTACGCCGAATCGATGGACATGCTCGAGCGGCAGCCGCATCCGCTCGGCGATATCATGCGCATGAGCGCCGATTGCGCCGTGCTCGCGACCTATTACCGCAATAACATCCTGCATTTGTTCGCCATGCCTTCGCTCCTGGCGTGCTGCTTCGTCAGCAACGCGCGGATGCGCACGGCGGATATTCAGCGCCTCGTGTGGCGCGTGTATCCCTACATCAGCGCTGAATTGGCGTTGCGCTGGCCGGAAGAGGAGGCCGGCGCCGTGGCGGAAAATCTGCTGGAGGCGTTCGTTCGATCGAATCTGCTGCACGCCGATCGGGAACGCAGCGAATGGCTGCGTCCTCTGCCCGCCTCGCTCGAGGCCATCCAGCTTTCCTTGCTCGCCGAGGCCACGATCCAAACGATCGAGCGCTACTATCTGGTGATCGCGCTGCTGCTGCAGGCGGGATCGGGGAACATCGGCCAGGAGGCGCTCGAAGAGCGCTGCCACTTGATGGCGCAGCGCATGTCCATTCTCTACGGCTTGAACTCACCCGAATTCTTCGACAAGAGCTTGTTCCGCAACTTCATCGACCTCTTGTGCCGCCGGCGCGTGGTGCAGACATCGGAAAGCGGCGCACTCGAATTCGGGGAGCCGCTGTTGGGCGTCGCCACCGATGCGCAGCTGGTGCTGTCGGAACAAATCAGGCACGACATTCTGCAGGTGACCCTGGGGCAGTGACGGCCCACGCTCGAGGCAACCCGTCATTCCCAGCCGCGTCCGCCTCGCTGCTGTTTGGTGCTGGCCCGGCGCTTCTTCGATTCGATGCGCCGCTCCTTGGATGCGCGCGTGGGCCGCGTTTTCTTGCGGATCTTGGGCTCGATCATGGCGGTCCGGATCAGCTCCGCGAGCCGCTCGAGCGCCGCGCGGCGATTCTGCTCCTGGCTGCGTTCGCTGCGCGCGCTCACGAGAATGCTGCCGTCGTCTATCAGTTTCTGTCCCGCCAGACGGCGCAAGCGGTTTCTGACGGACGGGTGCAAGCTCGTGTTCAGCGGCAGCAGGAACCGCAATTGAACCGCGCTCGATACCTTGTTGACGTTCTGCCCCCCGGGCCCCGAAGAGCGGATGAATTTCCACTCGAACTCATTGTCGGGTATCGAGATCTCCGGTGAGATGGCGAGCGGCACGGGATGCGGCGTCAGTCAGGGTCGGGGCGCGCGGCGAGCATCCGGATTTCGCGCTGCGCCACGGGTATCGTGATCTTATGCTCCTTGAACAGAGCCCAAATCGTCCGATTCACTTCGGAGCGCACGTTATTCACGCCTTCCTGCGGATCGGAAATCCAAAAGCGCAGCTCGAGCTCGATGCCGTGATCGCCGAACTGCATCAAGCGCGACACCGGCGCCGGATCCCGGAGCACGCGTCTTTGCCCCTCGCACGCGGTCAGCAGGATCTGCAGCGCGACTTCCGGATCGTCGGCGTAGCTCACGCGGACCGGCAGCTTGAGGCGGATTCTCGGGTCCGTGTAGCTCCAATTGATCACCGCGTTGGAAATCAGCTGCTGATTCGGTACCAGCATTTCGATGCCGTCCCGATCCCGCACCACCACGTACCGGCCGCGTAATTCCTGCACCCAGCCGAAATTCTCGGTGCTCGTGCCGCTTTGACCCGACAAGCTGATCACATCTCCCGGCTTGATGGAGCGGTCCATCAACAAGACGAAGCCGCTGACGAAATTCGCGGCGATCGACTGCAGGCCGAAGCCTAACCCTAAGCCAATGGCGCCGGTCAGTACGGTGAGCGCGGTGAGATCGACGCCGGCCGCATTTAAGCCCATGAGAATGCTGAGCCCGATCAAGAACGCGTTGGCGAATTTGGCGAGCCCGATGCGCGTCGAGGGCGCAAGGTTGCTGAGCTTCTTCAGGCGCCGGTCGAGCCAGCGGCTGAGCCAGGCCGCCACCAGCACGAACAGCGTCAGCGTGAACAACAGCTTCAAGACCGACCACACCGTGACCCGGCTCTTGCCGGCCGCAATGCCGATGCTGTCGAGTCCTGAGATGATGGGATCGAGCCAGCCCAAGTAGTCCGCGGCAAACGCCAGCCAGATGAACAGCGTGAGCCGATTCTCCAGATGCTGCATCCAGGACTTGTTGCCGAGACTGGCCGCGAACAACAGCACACCGACGCGCACGATGATGTACGCGCTGATGAGACGCATGGCGGCGTCCAGCAGCGTGACATCGTAGTGCGTGTCGAGGAGGCTCCGGGCGATGATGACCGAGACCAAGGCGACGACCACGGGGGCGGTCACCAGCACGCCGTGCGAGGCGAAATGGCTGCGTGTGAGCGCCGCCTCCGTCTTGATTCCGAGCCGCTGGTAGCGTCTGCGCAGCAGCGCGCCGACGATTCCGCCGGCGCTCAAGCACAACGCCACGGCGGCGATCTCCGTCAGCACGTTGCGTGTGAACAGGATATCGAAGAAGCCCTGTAGGCGCAGCCACAAGTCCATCATGCGTTAAGGTCCGGAATCAGCTGGCTTTCGAGTCTCGCGATCTGGTCCTTGAGCATCAGCTTGCGCTTCTTGAGGCGCTTCATCTGCAGCTCGTCGACTTTAAAGTCCATGGACAGCCGCGAAATGACGTCATCAAGGTCCCGATGCTCGATGCGCAATTGCCGCAGCCGCTCGATGTTCTTGAACAGATCCGTATTGACGTTGCTTTCTTCGTCGCTCACTTAAGGTAGCTGCTTTTGTGATTATAAGTGGCCGCGCCACACGGGGACGACACAGTCGGGTAGCTTAGCCAACCGGCCCAAAGGATTCCAAGCCAGTTGCGGATTGTGAAAGTCGGAGCCCAATGATCCCTTCAGGCCGAACTTCACGGCGAGCGCTGCGCACGTCTCGGCATGCTGCGCACCGTTGCCGCCGCTCACCACTTCGAGAGCGCCGCCGCCGGCCGCCGCGAAATCCGCCGTAAGCTGCCTGCGGGCGCCTGCCGATAAGGCATAGCGGATCGGGTGCGCCAAGGATGCAATGCCTCCGGCGGTGCGAATCCAACCAACCACCTCCGCAAGCGCAGGCCATTGCGCCGCGAAATGCGCCGCCTTGCCCGTGCCCAAGTACTTGCGGAACGCGTCGTCCGTGCGGCCAACGTGTCCGCCCGCCACCAGCGCGTCGGCGAGGTGCGAGCGCGTCGGCACCCCGGGATTGGCCTCGACTGCGGCGAGAAGGGCATCGCCGGGCAGCCCGAGTTTGGCCAGGCGCGCGCAAATCTTGCGCATTCGAATGCGCCGGCGGTCAGCCTGCGAAGCTAACATGAGCTTGAGCGCCAGAGAGGCGGGGTCGATCCATAAACCCAAGACATGGATGGCCTGGGACCGCCAAGAAGCTGAGATCTCCACTCCCGGCACGAACTCGATGCCGGCGCGTCGGGCGGCGCCTTGCGCCGCTTCGATCCCCGCGATCGTGTCGTGATCCGTGAGCGCCAGCACTTCGACGCCGGCCGCGGCCGCGCGCTGCACCAAATCCTCGGGCCGCAATGAGCCATCGGAGCAGTTCGAGTGCGTGTGCAAGTCGAAAGCCGCGTCCTGTCTCACGACGGATTGCCCGCGAGCCCGACAGCTTCCAGACGGCCGCCGGCCAGCACGATGAAGCCCTGCGCCCGTTCGAAGCCGTCATTTGTGTAATCGAATGTATACGTGCGTTTGAGCCGGCGCTTGCCGCGCGAGTCGCGGCTCCAGCGAAAACCGGCAAAGGCCACGGTGCCGTCCAGGAATTGCACGACCGCTCGGGAGCAAGTCTCCTTGGCGACGCGGTTGGCCGCCTCGCGCGCGTCGAGCGCGCTCTGCCATACCTTGTAGGCGACGCAGAGGATGCCGGCGCCTAAGACAAAGAGCAGAAGATCGTTACTCATCGGCAAAGCTTACCCTGGATTTCCATGCAAAACGCCCCATAGATGCAACAATGAACCTATGCGTGAGACCCCTATGACCAATGACCTGCAGCCCCACCTGGCTGCGCGCGTCGAACCCAGCGACATGGTGCAATACGTCCATAACCTCACGGCGGCACCGCTGCTCGCGAAACGCCGCTGGGGCGCTGATACGCCGCTGGCGCGCGCCGCGCAACTGCGCTGGAGCGCCCTCAACCGCGCCTTTGGCGATGCACGCGTCAGCCCTTGGATGACCGCCAAGCAGCCCGACCAAATCCAGGTGCCGGCAGCGCTCATCGGCGCCGCGGGCGTCGCCCGGCTGACGATGGCCGAGGACGAGGTGGTGTTCGACATACCCACCTTGCTCGACGCGACTTTGGAATTGTGCGAGCCCGAGGGGCATGCTTAAGCGCCGGCGCGAAGGGCTATGATGTGCGCGGGAGTACGCAGGGGTCGCTGAATGCGAGAAAATCGCCGTTGACCAGGCTTTCGCGGCAATTGTAGCGCAGTCGATGGCCGTCGGTACGCGTGACGTGCCCGCCGGCGGCCTCGAGCACCGCCTGACCCGCCGCGGTGTCCCACTCCGACGTCGGCCCGAAGCGCGGATAGAGCTCAGCCTTGCCTTCCGCGATCAAGCAGAATTTGAGCGAGCTGCCGATGCCGGTCATCGAGTGGGGGCCAAGCCGCGCCAAATAGGCCGCGGTCTCTGGGCTGCCGTGCGAGCGGCTGCCGACCACGCGCAGCGGCGCCGCGGGCGGCGCCACCTTGATTGCCGTCGCTTCCCCACCCGAATGCTGACTGAATGCGCCGACGCCTGCCGCACCCCAATACAGGAGCCCCGGCGCGGGAGCGGCCACCACGCCGAGCAGAGGTTCATGCTCGACGATGAGCGCGATATTGATGGTGAACTCGCCGTTACGCTTGACGAATTCGCGGGTGCCGTCGAGGGGATCGACCACCCAGAGTTCGCGCCACGTGCGCCGCGTCGTCCAGGGAGCTTGTGCCGATTCTTCGGAGAGAATGGGGATGTCCGGGGTCAGCTGTTTCAGCCCCTCGATGATGACCCGCTGTGATTCCAAGTCCGCCAGCGTCAAGGGGGAATCATCCTGTTTGTGCTGCACCGAGAAGCTGCTGTCGTACACCCGCATGATCGCCATGCCGGCGCGGGCAACGATGGGCAGCAGGGATGCGGCAAGAGCGGGAAGATCTCTCATCGATTGCTATCATACGCAAATGGTGCAGGAAACCGCAGCGCTCGACTGGTCGGCAATCGATACAGTCCTTTTGGATATGGACGGAACGCTGCTCGATCAGCGCTTCGATAATTGGTTCTGGCTGGAACTGATTCCCAGCCGCTACGCGGCCGCCAGAGGCTTGAGTCAAGGCGAAGCGTCGGCGCTTCTTGCCCCGAAGTTTCGCGCCGTCGCGGGCACGATTCGCTGGTATTGCATCGATTATTGGAGCGCGGAGCTTGACCTCGATATCGTCGGCATCAAGCGCTCCGTTCTGGAACAGGTGGGCTACTTGCCGGGAGCGCGGGAGTTTTTGCTAAAGCTCAAATCGAGCGGTAAGCGCCTGGTGCTCGTCACCAACGCGCATCCGGTGACGCTCGCGATCAAGAACGAGCAGGCGCGGCTCACCGCCCATTTCGACGCGTGCTATTCGACCCATGCGTTTCAAGCTCCGAAGGAAGATGCCGCGTTTTGGCCGCGGTTCAACGCATGCGAGCCATTTGCGCCGCAGCGCACCCTGTTCGTCGATGACAGCATTCCCGTCCTCGATGCCGCGCGCGGCTTCGGCATCTCGTGGCTGCGCGCGGTGCGGCTGCCGGATTCCGGCCGGCCGGCGCAGGATACAGGTTCACACGCGGGGATCGATCGCGTCGCCGATCTTATGTGAGCGCCGGGGCTCCGCCTCCGGGCCCGCCGCCGCGGCGATTGCGCCGCCGCCGCCGCCGCGCGGGATCCCCGGTTGTGGGCGCCTCGCCACCGCCGCTGTCCGCGGGAGCTCGCGGAGGCGCGGCTGCCGCCGCATGCGGAGGTTTCGGACTGGAGGGACCGCGCCGCGGTCCGCCGCTTGAGCGGCCGCCCGGACGATGCGGTGCGCCGGGACGTGCACCGCCGCCGCGGCCGCCGCCACCGCCACCGCCTCGCGACTGACCTTGACGCGGTGCTCGTTCGCGCCATACCGGCGGCGGCGGCGCGGTCACGGCGGCCAGATCGATGGAGTCGATCGCCGCGCGCGGAATCTGGTGACCGATATAGCGCTCGATGTCGGGCAGCGAGATCGCATACTCCTCGCAGCCGAAGCTGATGGCGTCTCCTTCGGCGCCGGCGCGCGCCGTGCGTCCGATGCGGTGCACGTAGTCCTCGGCATCGTTCGGCAGATCGAAGTTGAACACATGACTCACGTCCGGAATGTGCAAGCCCCGCGATGCCACATCGGTGGCCACCAAAACCGCGAGATCGCCGTTGTGAAAGTCGCGCATCATCTTCAGGCGCTTGGTTTGCGGCACGTCGCCCGACAACGCCTGCGCGACGAAGCCATTCGCGGTCAAGGTGCGTTCCAGCACCTCGGCAATGCGCCGGGTGTTGACGAACACCATGGTGCGCCGCGCGTCGATGCGCCGCAGAAGGCCCATCAACAGCGGGATCTTTTCCTCCGTGGACGGAAAGTACAGCACTTGCCGCACGCGATCGACCGTCATTTTATCCGGTTCGATGCGGATCAATTCCGGGTTGTTCATGTGCTCGTAGGCGAGTTCGAGCACGCGGTAGGACAAAGTGGCCGAAAACATCATATTGAGACGTAGTGTCGGATGCGGCAGCCGCCGCAAAATGAAGCGGATATCCTTGATAAATCCCAAATCGAACATACGATCAGCTTCGTCCATGACCGCCACTTGGATATGCTTGAGCTCGAACACGTGCTGCTTGAAATAGTCGATGACGCGGCCGGGCGTGCCGATGAGGACATCGACCCCCTGTTCCAGAATCCGCCGCTGCTTGTCGTAATCCACGCCGCCGAAGACGATGGCGAGCTTGAGGCCGGTGTATTTGCCGATGCCTTCAGCGTCGGAGTGAATCTGCACGGCGAGTTCGCGCGTCGGCGCAATGACGATGGCACGCGGTGCGTTGACCGGCCGATTGGCGGCGCCCGGATCCTTCAGCAAGCGATTAAAGAGGGCGATGAGGAACGCCGCCGTCTTGCCGGTACCGGTTTGCGCCTGGCCTGCGACATCGCCGCCGGCGAGCGCCACCGGCAAGGTCTGCGCCTGAATCGGCGTACAGCGCGTATAGCCGAGTTCGGCGATGGCCCGCTTCAAGGGTTCGGGGATGTCGAGGGAATCGAAGGTCAGCTGAGTGAGATGGGCGTCTGACATTTTTCCTTTGAGAATTGCAGAAACTTGCAAAATGGTGGGCGACCGGTTAACAATACGGCAAATCCGGAGCTGGTCTTTCCGCTCCCATCAACCGTATCATCGGTACCCTTTTAAGGTAATCACGACCGCTAAAGCCGCTGTATTGTGCCCGAACGGCCGCGCATCGTCACTTCGCGCAAGTTCGTGGCGCCTGCTTTCCCCTAAAACAACCCCGCTCCAACTGCAAAATGAATCTCCAAAAGGAGGTAACCCCTAAGTGAGTAACCCAAGTATCGTTCACACCAGCGACGCCACGTTCGATAAGGACGTGCTCAAGTCCGATAAGCCCGTTCTGCTCGATTTCTGGGCGGAATGGTGCGGACCCTGCAAAATGATCGCGCCCATCCTCGATGAGATCGCCGATCAGTACAAAGACAAGATCAGGATCGCCAAACTGAACATCGATGACAATCCGGCAACACCTCCAAAATTCAATATTCGCGGTATCCCGACGCTGATTCTGTTCAAAAACGGCACCGTGGAGGCCCAGAAAGTGGGAGCAGTTACAAAATCACAGCTCGCCGCCTTTCTGGACAGCAACCTGTGAGAGGCTATCTGGGCAATCAATCCCGCGGCGGCCAAGGCGGCGGCCAGCAGGGTGGCGGCGGCCAGGGCGGCGGCGGCCGGTCGAACCGGTCCAATCGCGGACCCCGTAACGACAACCGCAACGGCAACACCAACGGCGGCAGACCGCCGCAGGAAGACTACGGCGATCTGCCCGAGGGCGGCGATGACCTGGAGATCATAGCGCCGACGGATCTTGCGCGAAGCCGCAGTTCGATGAACCTGACGGAGCTCAAAAAGCGGCCGATCAGCGATCTCGTCAAGCTCGCCGAGACCATGGGTCTCGAGAACATGGGCCGGTCGCGCAAGCAGGACATCATCTTCGGCGTCTTGAAGGCGCACGCCCGCAAGGGCGAGGACATTTACGGCGACGGCGTGTTGGAGATCCTGCAGGACGGCTTCGGCTTCTTGCGCTCGTCCGACTCGAGCTACCTCGCGGGGCCCGACGATATCTACGTATCGCCGAGCCAGATCCGCCGCTTCAACCTGCGCACCGGCGACTCGATTTCGGGTTTGATCCGGCCGCCCAAGGACGGCGAGCGCTATTTCGCGCTGCTCAAGGTCGGCGAGATCAATTACGATTCGCCGGAGAGTTCGCGCGGCAAAGTGCTGTTCGAGAATCTCACGCCGCTGCACCCCACCGAGCGCCTGAAGCTCGAACGCGGCAACGGCTCGACCGAGGATCTGACCGCGCGCGCCATCGATTTGGTCGCGCCCATCGGCAAGGGCCAGCGCGGCCTCATCGTCTCGCCGCCGAAAGCCGGCAAGACGATGCTGTTGCAGAACATCGCCACGGCGATCACGGCGAATCATCCGGAAGTGTATCTGATCGTGCTGCTGATCGATGAGCGGCCCGAGGAAGTGACCGAGATGGCTCGCACCGTCAAGGGCGAAGTCGTGTCGTCGACGTTCGACGAGCCCGCCAGCCGCCATGTGCAGGTGGCTGAGATGGTCATCGAAAAGGCCAAGCGCTTGGTCGAACACAAGAAGGACGTCGTCATACTGCTCGACTCGATCACCCGCCTGGCGCGTGCCTACAACACCGTGGTGCCGAGCTCGGGCAAGGTGCTCACCGGCGGCGTGGATGCGAATGCGCTGCAGCGGCCGAAGCGCTTTTTCGGCGCGGCGCGCAATATCGAGGAGGGCGGCAGCTTGACCATTCTCGCCACTGCCCTGGTCGATACCGGTTCGAAGATGGACGACGTTATTTTCGAAGAGTTCAAAGGCACCGGCAACTCGGAAATTCACCTGGACCGGCGCATCTCGGAGAAGCGGGTGTTCCCGTCGATCAACATCAACCGCTCCGGCACGCGCAAGGAAGAACTCATCACGGATCCCGCGGAGCTTTCCAAGATGTGGATATTGCGCAAGCTCCTGCATCCGATGGACGAGCTGGCGGCGATCGAGTTCTTGCTCGACAAGATGAAGGATACGAAGACGAATGCGGATTTCTTCGACGCGATGAAACGCTAAAGCGCGTAGCGGACGCGCATTGGGAGCCAAGTCATGGAATGGTGGGCGTGGATTGCGGTCGGCGCAGCACTGTTGGGTTCGGAATTGACCTTTATCGATGCCCAGTTCTACCTGGTCTTTGTCGGCGGCAGCGCCCTCGTGGTCGGGCTGTTGGGGCTTTCCGGATTGGCGTTGGCGCCGTGGCTCCAGTGGCTGATTTTCGCGGCGCTCGCCGCGATATCCATGCTGACGTTCCGGCGGCAAATTTATGAGCGCATGCGGCGCCGTCTGCCCGTGATGAAAAGCGGGCCTGCCGGCGAAACGGTGACCTTGCCGCAGGCGCTGTCTCCCGGAGAAACTTGCCGCCTCGAATTTCGCGGCGGTTCCTGGAGTGCGATCAACGGCGGTAAAGCGGAAATTGCCGCAGGCGCGAAGGCGCGCATCGAGCGCGTCGATGGATTGACCCTCGTCGTGCACGACCGCGGCTAGTTGCAATTTTAGGAGAGCTTCTTGCTTTACGCAGTCTTCGGGATAGTGGTCGTCGTGTTGTTCGTACTTGCGAAAACCGCGACGGTGGTGCCGCAACAAAGCGCTTATGTGGTCGAGCACCTCGGCAAGTACAGCCGTACGCTGTCCGCCGGTTTTCATATCCTGGTGCCGTTCATGGAAGTGATCGCCTACCGGCACAGCCTCAAAGAGATCGCGATCGACATTGCCGAGCAAATCTGCATCACGCGCGACAACGTGCAGGTGGGCGTCGACGCCGTGCTCTACATGCAGGTGATGGACCCGCATCTCGCCTCTTACGGCATCACCAATTATGGCTTCGCCATTTCGCAGCTCGCGCAAACGACGCTGCGCAGCGAAATCGGCAAGATCGAGCTCGACCGCACCTTCGAGGCGCGCGGCGTCATCAATGCCAATGTCGTGGGCGAACTCGATAAGGCCTCGGTGCCGTGGGGCGTCAAGGTTCTGCGCTACGAGATCAAGAACATCACGCCCCCCAAGGATGTGCTGCAAGCCATGGAGAAGCAGATGCGCGCGGAACGCGAAAAGCGCGCCGTGGTGCTGACTTCCGAGGGCGAGCGCGACGCCAAGATCAACGCGGCCGAGGGCGACAAGCAGCGCGTGATCAAGCAATCCGAGGCCAACAAGCAGCAGCAGATCAATGAAGCCGAAGGTCAGGCGCAGGCGATTCTGGCGGTGGCGACCGCGACTGCCGAAGGCTTGCGCCAGGTCGGTATTGCGCTCTCCGACCGCGGTGGAATCGAGGCCATGCAGCTGCGCATCGGCGAAGAATACGTCAAGCAATTCGGCAAATTGGCCCAGTCCGGAACCACTCTCGTGGTGCCGGCGAATCTCACGGATCTCGCTTCAATCGTCACCATGGCGACCAGTATCGCGAGGAAGTCGGCTCCGCATCCGCAGACCTGAGTCATGCCGCTGAGTCGGGGGGCTGCCGCCCCGTTCCGCTTCGGGGAGTTCGTCGCGCTTGCGGCGGCCATGATGTCGACGCAGGCCATCGCCATCGACGCGATGCTGCCCGCGTTTCCGACGATTGTCCGCGTCCTCGGCGTCGCCAACGAAAACCACGGTCAATGGATCGTCACAGCCTATATGGCGGGACTCGGCGTTGGGCAGCTCTTTTGGGGGCTGATGTCGGATCGCTTCGGCCGGCGGCCCGTGCTGCTGGGCGGCCTCGGTCTGTACGTGGTGGCGGCGTTCTTGTGCGGGCTCTCCGGTAGTTTTCAGGCGCTGCTCGCCTGGCGCTTCGTGCACGGCCTGGCTGCCGCCAGCGTCACCGTGACCCGCTCGGTCATTCGCGATCTTTACTCGGGCCGGCACATGGCGCGGGTCATGTCTCTGACATTCGTCGTGTTTCTCACGGTGCCGATCCTGGCGCCGAGCCTCGGGCAGCTGATCCTCCTGGCGGCGCCGTGGCGCTTCATTTTCTACGCCTGCGGCATCTTCGCATCGCTCGTCTGGCTCTGGGCGCTCACGCGCCTGCCCGAAACGCAGCATCCGGAATACCGGATGACGCTGACTCGCAGCCACATTGCGAGCGCCGTCCGGCTGGTGCTCGGCCACCGCACTTCGCTGTGCTACACCTTCGCGATGACCGTGATGTTCGGCTCCATCATTGCCTATGTGGGCATGGTGCAGCAGATTTTTGCCGAGGTGTTTCATCGTGCGAGCTGGATGCCCAGCATGTTTGCACTGTGCGCCGCGTTCATGGGCGTTGCCGCGTTTCTCAACTCGCGCCTGGTGGAGCGCCTCGGCATGCGCCTCATTTCGCACACTGCCATGCTGGTGTTCCTAGGGGTGACGGGGCTGCACGTGCTCTTTGCCGCCGTGGGCCAAGAGCAGCTCTGGACCTTCGTTGCGTTTCAGTCGGTGACGATGGCAGCCTTCAGCTTGTCGGTGTCCAATTTCGGCGCCATGGCGATGGAACCGGTGGGCTCGGTCGCGGGAATTGGCGCCTCTCTGCAGGGATTCGTCTCGACGTTCGGCGCCGCAATCGTCGGCGCCCTCATCGGCAGGCAGTTCAACGGCAGCACCGTGCCGCTGGCCGCCGGCCAGCTCGGCTGCGGCCTGGTCTGCTTGGTGTTCGTGCTGCTGGCCGAAAAAGGGCGGCTGTTTCGCCGGCATCACGCCGACCCGGCGGCGTTGGGCTTCGTACACTAGGCGCCGCCGCTCCACAATGCATTGAGTTCCTGTCCGGAGGCGCCGCCCTTGAGGCCGCCGAAGGTGCCGTGTTCAGCGATCTCTCGAGCCGCACGCATGAAGCCGCCCCAGGCGGCCCTCGCCAGCGCTCCGCCCACGCTGACGCGCCGCACGCCTAAGTCCGCGATTTGTTGCAGCGTGAACTCGTCCCGCGCCATCACCAGCAGATTGACGGGTTTTGGAGCCACCGCCTCGACCACCGCGCGTATTTGCGCCGCGGTGCGGATGCCGGGCGCGTAGAGGCAATCGGCGCCGGCGCCGGCGTAGGCCTTGAGCCGGCCGATGGTCGCGTCGAGATCCGGCAATCCCACGAGAAAACATTCGGCACGTGCGATCAATAGAGTATCGCCGCCCCGCTCATCGATGGCGCGGCGTGCGGCGCGGATCCTCTCCACCGCCGTATTCAAGTCAAAAAGAGGCGCCGCGGCATTGCCGGTCGAATCTTCGATCGACAACCCGGCCACGCCGGTCTCGAGAGCCAGGCGCACGCTCTCGCCGACTCCGGCGGAATCCGTCGCAAAACCGTTCTCGAAATCGGCATGCACCGGCACATCGGTGGCTGCGGCCAATTCCGCCAGATGCTGCAGCACTCGTTCGCGCGGCAGTCCGTTGTCGGGCCGGGCTTGCGACCACGCGAAGCCGGAACTCGTGGTGGCGAGCGCCTTGAATCCGAGGCTCTGCAAATAGCGCGCGCTGCCGATATCCCAGGGATTGGGCATGACGAAACATCCGCTCTCGTGAAGTTCGCGAAATGCTCGCCGCTTAGCGGCGATGCTGGGACGTGTGGGTGCCATATTAAACTTCCCCTTTTGCCAGGAATTGCTCGCGCGCGATCGCGCGGGAACCGATATCGCGCCGGTACTGCACCAAGTTCCAATGAATGGCCTGCACGAGTTCGTAGGCTTCGCTCTGCGCCGCGCCGACCGTCGCGCCCAAACCGACCGCGCATAACACGCGCCCGCCTGCGGTCAGAATCTCAAGGCCGCTCGCGCGCGTTCCGGCGTGAAAGACTTTTCCCGGCAGGCGCGCGGCCACATCGAGCCCGGCGATCGGATCGCCGCTGCGGTATTTATCCGGATAGCCGCCGGCCGCCATGACCACACCGAGCGCCGCGCGCGCGTCCCACACGGGCAGGAATCGATCGAGCGAGCCGTCGAGCGCGGCCTCGCACAGCGAAACCAGATCGCTCTTGAGCCGCATCAAAACCGGCTGGGCTTCGGGGTCGCCGAACCGGCAGTTGAACTCGATCACATGGGGAGCGCCGTCCTCGGTGATCATGAGGCCGGCATAGAGGAACCCGGTATAGGGAGTTCCATCGACACGCAAGCCACGCAGGGTGGGCTCGATGACCTCATGCATGATGCGCGCGTGCAGTTCGGAGGTGACGACCGGCGCCGGCGAATAGGCGCCCATGCCCCCGGTGTTGGGTCCCTGATCGCCGTCGTCACGGCGCTTGTGATCCTGCGAGGTGGCGAGCGGAACGACTTGATGGCCCGCGGCAACGACGATGAAGCTTACTTCCTCGCCGCGCAGGAACTCCTCGATCACGATGGTGTTGCCGGCGGCGCCGAAGCTGCCGGCGAGCATGCCGTTCGCGGCGGCTAACGCCGCTTCATGCGTCTCGCAGATCACCACGCCTTTGCCCGCGGCAAGCCCGTCCGCCTTGACGACCAGCGGCAGGCGTTGCGTGCGTATGAACTCGGGATCGAAGTTAGCGGCGGTGAACGTGGCATAGCTCGCGGTCGGTATGCGGTGCCGCTGTAAGAAGTCCTTGGTGAATGCCTTGGAACCCTCCAAACGCGCGGCCGCGCGGGAGGGTCCGAAACAGGCACGCCCCGCGGCCGTAAAGCGATCGACGATGCCGGCGACCAGCGGTCCCTCAGGTCCGATGATCGTAAGCGCGATGTCCTCGGCCGCCGCGAATTCGAGCAAGGCGTCGGTGTTGTCGGCGGCGATGTCCACATTGCTGACTTTAGGCTCGAGCGCCGTGCCGGCGTTGCCGGGTGCGACGTAGACGTGGCGCACCCGCGGCGATTGGGCGCATTTCCAGGCCAGCGCATGTTCACGTCCGCCGCCGCCGACAATCAGGAGCTTCATGGACGGGTTCCTAATGCCGGAAGTGGCGAGTTCCGGTGAACACCATGGCGATGCCGTGCGCGTCGGCCGCGCCGATCACTTCCGCATCGCGCTTCGAGCCTCCCGGCTGAATGACCGATTTGACGCCGAATTCGGCGATCACATCCAACCCATCTCGAAACGGAAAGTACGCATCGGATGCGACCGACGCTGCTTGCAGCGACAAGCCTTCATCCTGGGCCTTCAGAGCAGCGATCCTACTGCTCACCACACGGCTCATCTGCCCGGCTCCTATGCCCACAGTCGCTTTGTCCTTGGCGCAGACGATGGCATTCGATTTGACATATTTCCCGACCCGCCAAGCGAAGAGCAGATCTTCCAACTCCAGAGGGGTAGGCGGGCGCTTGGTGACCACCCGCAGGTCCTGTGCGCTCACCGCTCCCTCATCCCGGGTTTGCACCAATAGGCCGCCTGCGACGCTCTTGTACTCGAGCAGCTGCTCAAACGGTTTGCCGAGGTCGCCGGTCTGCAGCACACGAATGTTGTTCTTGGCCAAGAGAAGCGCCTGAGCTTCCTTCGACACGCCGGGCGCGAGAATCACTTCGACGAATTGCCGCTCCAGAATCGCACGCGCCGCATCGGCGTCCAATTCGCGATTGAAGGCGATGATGCCGCCGAAAGCGGAGGTGGGGTCGGTGCGATAGGCGCGCTCGTAGGCGGCCGCGAGTGTGCCGGCGAGGGCCACACCGCAGGGATTGCCGTGCTTGACGATGACGCAGGCGGGCACTTCGAACTGGCGCACGCATTCGAGCGCGGTGTCGCTGTCCGCAATGTTGTTGTACGACAGCTCCTTGCCTTGAAGTTGCAGCGCTTGCGTCACGGAGGCGCCGATCGCGCTCGGATCGGCGTAGAACGCGGCTTGTTGATGCGGATTCTCGCCATAGCGCAAGTCCAGGCGCTTGCGGAAGGACAGATTCAAGTCATCCGGAAAGGTCGTGGCACCCCCGCCGATTGCGCCGGTGAAGTACGCGGAAACCATCGCATCGTATTGCGCCGTGTGCGCGAATGCCTTGGCGGCAAGTTTTTGCCGCATGACGATGTGCGTGCCGCCCTGATTGGCCGCCAGTTCATCGAGCAGGCTGCGATAGTCGCCGGGATCCACGACAACGGTGACGGAAGCGTGATTCTTTGCGGCGGCGCGGATCATCGCCGGTCCGCCGATATCGATATTCTCCACGGCATCGTCGTAGCTGCAATCAGGCCGCGCCACGGTCGCGGCGAACGGATAGAGGTTGACCGCGAGCAGATCGATGGGCTCGATGCCATGCTCGCGCATGACGCCTTCATCCACGCCGCGGCGCCCCAATAGGCCGCCGTGTATCTTCGGATGCAGAGTCTTCACTCTGCCGCCCATGATCTCGGGGAAGCCCGTATGCTCGGCGACTTCCTTCACCGAAATGCCGTGGCGCACCAACAGCTTGGCGGTACCGCCGGTCGATAAAAGCTCGATGCCGCGTTCTTTCAGTTCGCGAGCGAACTCGACGATCCCAGTTTTATCGGAAACACTGAGCAGCGCGCGGCGTACGGGCGTGAGCAATGCTTTCCTCTACTCGCTGATCCCGAACTCTTTGAGTTTCTTACGCAAAGTGCCGCGATTGATGCCTAAGATGTTCGCCGCGCGGCTTTGATTGCCCGCTACGTGGCCCATCACGACCTTGAACAAGGGTTCTTCCACCTCGCGCATCACGAGCTCGTACAGATGCGCGGGCTTGTGGCCGTTCAAAGTTTCAAAATAGCACTGCAAGGCTTCCTCGGCCTGCGAACGCAGCGGGACGCCCTTGCCATTGACTTTCAGATCGCGGCCGTTGAACGGCGCGATATCCTTGCGTGTCTTTGATTTCTTTCGTGCGACCATGGCCCAATCCGATCTCCCTGCAAATCATTCTTTTTTTTTCGACTATGTACGTTTATGCCGCGCGATCCTCGCGAGTGTCGTATTGCTCCAACAGCGTGGCGAGTTGCTCTCGCGGCGTCTCGATCAGCACGAGACGATTCCGCAATGCCTCTTGCCCCGGATGTTGGCGGAAGTACCAACTCAAATGTTTGCGCGCCACTCGAACACCGGTCGCATCGCCGTAGAAGTCGTACAGGTCTTCAAGGTGGGCGCGCATAATATCACGGACATTTTCCAGCGCTAGCTCCCGGCGCAATTCACCTTCCGCGAGGAAAAAATTGACTTCGTCGAAGATCCATGGCCGACCTTGCGCGGCCCTGCCGAGCATGATGCCGTCGCATCCGGTTGCCGCCAAAATTTCGCGCACGCGCTGCGGCGAGTCAATGTCGCCATTTGCAAATACGGGAATCTTGATTTCAGCTTTGATCGCAGCGACGGAATCGTGTTCCGCGGCTCCCTCAAACATGTCCGCGCGAGTTCGGCCGTGAATGGCGAGCGCCTGGATGCCGCAATCTTCGGCAATATGCGCGATGCGGATGCCGTTCTTGTTGCTGCGGTCCCAACCGGTGCGCGTCTTCAAGGTCACAGGCACCGGCACGGCGGCTACCACCGCATGCAAAATCCGTGCAACCAGCATCTCGTCTTGCAGCAGCGCCGAACCCGCGAGCCGATTGCAAACCTTCTTGGCGGGACAACCCATATTGATGTCGATAATTTCCGCGCCGGCATCGACATTGCGCCGCGCGGCGTCGGCCAGCATCGCCGGATCGAAGCCGGCGATCTGCACGACTCGCGGACTGGGTTCACCGGTGTGATCCATGCGCCGGCGCGATTTCGGCGTGTCCCACAGCCGCACGTCCGCCGTCAGCATTTCCGATGCCGCGAGCCCGGCCCCGAATTTGCGGCACAGCATGCGAAACGGACGGTCGGTCACACCCGCCATGGGCGCGAGCACGATCCTGGAAGCCAATGTGTAAGGACCAATCTTGAGGGTCATTGCTTGGTCTGCGTCGCAGCATCCCCGGCGCAAGAAATTTTCTGATCGATGCCGCGCAGGCACACGTCGATCTCGAACCCTTCCGCGTCCTTGCCGGGATCCAAGATGTCGAGAGTCGCATCGGCGCGCTCGCCGGGCGCGAGCATGCGCACGGTGGGCTTACCCAAATATTCTGCGGGCTCGAAATCGCGTGCGCCGATCCGGGTGCCGAAGCGATTGGCGAGCGTGACTCGCAACAGCGGGTAGGGCTGCAGCTGAGCCGCCGTGTTCAATATGCTGGCCCGCACGCGCAACGTACCGTTGGCACCGGGATCGCCGGTCACGCCCCATTGGCGCGTTTGGTACGCGGATAGATTCGTCGGCGCGGGCAGTGCGACGCCGAGCGCCGCGTACGCTCCGTGCAGGAGCCCGCGCAACGGCGCGTGCGCCGCAACCCATGCGCGATTCTCGCCGATCATTTGCAGAGAGAGCAGCAGCGCCAACAAGATTGCGGCACACAGCCAAACGGCGAAGGGCAGGCTCCGCCGCCGCGACGCGATTTGCGGGCGCCGGGCCTCCTGGAACCCCGCCAGCATTTCCCGTTGCACATCCTCGGATATTTCCAAGCCGGGGACGCGGCCGCGAGACCCCTCGAGAGTCTCGAATTCCCCCGTCTCGGCGCTGCCCTGCGTCTGGGATTTCGCGGTGCCGCTGCTTGCGGAAGCTGCGGTCGGCTGCGCACGAGGCTTGGATTCGACGAAAATTCGGTCAAGTTCGCCGGGAGGCAGCGTGAACTCCAGCGAGGAGTCTTCAAGGGCGTCCTGCTCGGCCGCCGGTGCCGGTGCCGGCGCCGGCGCCCGTGCCGCTGGCGGTGATGGCGGCGCGGGCTTCGCGGTTGGCGCGAGCGGCACGACCGGCGCGGCGGGTACGGGCTTCGCGACCGGCGTGACGGGCGCGACCGGTGCAGCAGGTGCAGCAGGTGCAGCAGGTACGGGCCTTACGACCGGCGCGGCCGGCGCTTCCGGCGCGGCAGGCGTGGGCGGTGCGGATGCGGGCTTTGTGACCGGTCTGACCGGTGTGACCCGTGTGACCGGCGTGACCGGCGTGACCGGCGTGACCGGTGCGGCGGGTGCGGCGGGTGCGGGCGCCGGCGGCGCGGGTGTGGCCGGCCGGTCGTCCTCATATAACTCCAAATCGAAAACCTCGAGGCGCGCGAAGCCGAGATCGGCCGTGGCCAAATCCTCGGGCTCTTTGGGCGCGGCCGTGTCGATCACGGCCGGCACGTCGATCACGGCAGGTTCCACCGCGGAGTGCAGAATCTCGTCGGCGCGCGTCTCCATGTCAAGCGCCGATTCGCCGGCGGGGAAGGCGCTCGCATCCTCAGCGAGCCGGGCGAGTGCATTGAACACCTCGCCGCAATGTCCGCAGCGCACCTGACCACCGGCGGCGCGCAGCGCTTCGGCCGGCAGCCTGAAGACGGTTTCGCATTTTGCACATTGTGTAAACAAGCTAGGATCTTCTCCGGGCGTGGATGCAGCACCAGTCATCTCGCCCAACGGCTTGCACAATATCAAAAGCTGAGGAGTACGCGGCTTTTACCGCGTATGCCTGCGTTTTCAAGAGTCCCGACAGCAGCAGGTCTGCGGTGATCGCACACGCCGCCGTCAAGATCGGCGCCAGCTCGATCAAGGGTTCCGCGAGAATGTTGGCGACCACGCAATCAGCCGGCTGCATCGCGGCTGGAACAGCTTGCGTTTCGAGATTCGAGGAGACGCCATTGCGAATCGCGTTCTCGCGCGTCGCAAGGAGTGCCTGCGGATCCAGGTCGACCGCGATCACATGCGCCGCCCCCAGCTTCAATGCGGCAATCCCTAATATGCCGGAGCCGCAGCCGTAATCGATGACCGACCGGCCGGTCAATGGCATTGCATCGAGGAATTGCAGACACATGGCTGTGCTTGGGTGCGTACCGGTGCCGAAGGCGAGTCCCGGATCGAGGCGCACGACAACGGCGTCCGAGTCCTCCGGAGAAGGCGCCGGGCTCGGGCACACCCACAATCGCCGCCCGAACCGCATCGATTTCCAATCGTCGAGCCAAACGCGCTCCCACACGCGGTCCGCGACGGGCCGAATGCGCGCTGCGTCCGTGATGTGCGGCCCCAAGCGGGTCGCCAGCTCCGAGATGCCCCAAGCGGCGTCGTGTGATTCATCGAACAGGGCACGCACCAGAGTGTCGCTCCACAATCTGATTTCGCCGGGTTTCGGTTCGAGCACGGGCTCGTCGCCCAGGTCCGAGAACGTGATCGAACTTGCGCCGATCTCGAGCAGCGCCGCCTCGACCGCTTCCGGGTTCAGCGCTGACAGCGGAAATTCAATTTCATAAAACATCATCGTCCGGCAATACGCGGTGCCTACTTCAGTCCCAGGCGCCGCTCCAAGTAATGAATGTCCGTGCCGCCCTGACGAAATGCGGAGTGGTTGAAAATCTCTTGGTGCAGGGGAATATTCGTCTTGATGCCTTCGACCACCATCTCGGCCAAGGCATTGCGCATGCGCGCGATGGCGGTGTCGCGCGTATCGCCGTAGGCAATGACCTTGCCGATCATGGAGTCATAAAACGGCGGGACGTTGTAGCCGGTGTAGACGTGACTGTCAACGCGGATCCCCGGGCCGCCCGGCGAATGCCAAAGCCTGATCGGGCCCGGCGAGGGCGCGAAGTTCTTCGGGTCCTCGGCGTTGATGCGGCACTCGACCGCATGGCCGCGAATTTGAATGTCATTCTGCTCGTACGGCAGCGGCTCGCCCGCTGAAATAAGGAGCTGGGCCTTGACGATGTCGATACCGGTCACGAGTTCGGTCACCGGGTGTTCGACCTGCACTCGCGTGTTCATTTCGATGAAATAGAACTCGTTGTCCTGATACAGGAACTCGAGCGTACCCGCGTTGCGGTAGCCCACCTCGCGGCAGGCCTTCGCGCATCGCTCGCCCATGGTCTTGCGCTGCTTGGCCGTCAAGCCCGGTGCCGGCGCTTCTTCAATGACTTTTTGATGGCGGCGCTGCATCGAACAATCGCGTTCACCCAAATGCACCGTATTGCCGTAATTGTCCGCCAGAATTTGAAACTCGATATGCCGCGGCCTCTCGAGAAACTTCTCCATGTAAACCTGCGGATTGCCGAACGCGGCGAGCGCCTCGGATTGGGTCACACTGATGGCATTCAACAGCGATGCATCGGTGTGGACCACCCGCATGCCGCGGCCGCCGCCGCCGCCCGAGGCCTTGATGATCAACGGATAGCCGATGTCTTTGGCGATGCGGAAATTCTCATCGACGTCGCTGCCGACCGGGCCGTCCGAACCCGGCACACACGGGACTCCGGCAGCTTTCATCACCTTGATGGCGGACACTTTGTCGCCCATCAAGCGAATGGTCTCGGCGCGCGGCCCGACGAAAATGAAGCCGCTTTTCTCGACGCGCTCCGCAAAATCGGCGTTTTCCGACAAGAAACCGTAGCCGGGATGAATTGCGACCGAATCCGTCACCTCGGCGGCGCTGATGATGGCGGGCATATTCAAATAAGACAGCGCGGCTTGCGGCGGACCGATACAGACCGTCTCGTCCGCCAGCAGAACGTGTTTGGTATTGAAATCGGCCGTTGAATGCACCGCCACCGTCTTGATTCCGAGTTCGCGGCAGGCGCGCAGGATGCGAAGCGCAATCTCGCCGCGGTTAGCGATGACGACTTTTTCGATCATCGCGGCTATTCGATGATGAACAGCGGTTGACCGAACTCGACAGGTTCGCCGTTTTTGGCGAGCACCGCGGTGACGCGTCCCGCCTTGTCGGATTCGATTTGGTTCATCATCTTCATGGCTTCGATGATGCAGAGTATCTGTCCGACTTTGATCTCCATGCCGATTTCGACAAATGCTTTGGCGCCCGGCGAGGAGGCCGAATAATAAGTACCGACCATCGGTGATGTCACCGTGTGCTCATCGTTGCGTGGTTTGTGCTCCCCGGCGGCCGTCGCCGGAGTTGCCGGCGCTGCAGCCGGCACGGGTTGGCTCATGGGGCTCGCGAGCGCCATCGGAGGCTGCATCGTCATTCGCGGATGCCGGCTGATGCGCACCGACTCCTCGCCCTCGGAAATCTCCAGCTCCGAAATACCGGATTCCTCCAGCAGTTCGATCAGTTTTTTGACTTTGCGAATATCCATCCCCGAACCCCTTGAAGATTTCTCGATTTAGGTGCCGGCCAGGCGCGCGCAGGCGGCTTCGAGCGCGAGCTCATAGCCGATGGGGCCGAGCCCTACGATGCAGCCGACCGCGAGGTCGGACAGGTAGGAGCGGTGCCGGAATTCTTCGCGCGCGAACAAATTGCTGAGGTGAACCTCGATGAACGGGACCGACACTCCGAGAAAGGCGTCGCGCAGCGCGATGCTGGTGTGCGTGAACGCCCCGGGATTGATGATTACGAACGCAACGCCGTCGCGCTTGGCCGCATGCACCTTGGCGATCAACTCGTGCTCGGCGTTGCTTTGCGCGGCCACCAATTCGTGGCCCTTGCCGCGGGCCAGGGCCGCGAGCTTCGCCTCGATCTCCGGCAGCGTAGCGGAGCCGTAGATCGCCGGCTCGCGCGTCCCGAGCAGGTTCAAATTCGGCCCGTTCAGCAACAAAATTCGCGCCATCGTGACTTTCGAGTCCAGCGTTATCGCAAGGAAAAGGTCCGCGATAATAACCAGAAATTGACTTGAAATGGCAAGCTTCGGCTGCGAACGTCGCCGGAAGCTGGTCTAGCCGGGAGTGGCGGCGCGGAGCGCGTGCAGGCCCTCGGCGATGCTCCGCCGCGCTTCCGGTAACGCAACCTGATTTTGATTCAGGGTTTCCACTACCTTGAGAATGAGATCGGCCTCAGAACGGTGCAATTCGCCCAAATAGAGGGCCACCACCTCGCCGCGGCGATCGGTAAAAACCGTGAATGGGAACACTGGCGTCTCGACCCCGAACGCGGCGGCCGCGTCCAAGGCATCCTGCTCGCCGATCAATACCGGGTAGTTGATCTTAAGCTCATCCGCATACGTCAATACCTTGTCACGGTAATCCACGGCGACGCCGACCACCGTCATACCACGGGCCGCCCAATCGCTATGCAATGCCCGAAGCAGCGGGATTTCCCGGCGGCACGGGGCGCACCACGTCGCCCAGAAGTTGATAATCAAGGACTTGCCGTCCCATGCCTTGATGGACGTCGAGTTGCCGTCCCGGCCTTGCAGTGAAAAATCCGGCAGCCTATCCGGAATCTTCACCGCGGCGGGCACGGCCTGGTCGAAGCCCCCCGCTAGATCGCTCAAGGTGGGAGCGCTTGCCTCGCCGACGGGGACTTTGATGCTCCCGCCGGGCGCTCGCGCCGCCACAAGACTTGAGTGAACCCGGACGCCCGCCCAGGCGGCGACGATCGCAACCGACGCGGCGCCGAGGATGCGCAGGGCGCGATGGGTCATGGGGGCGGTAGATCGAGGCGGCGTCCCTTGCGCAGCAGCAAGCCGGCAAGAAGAAAGGCGAGGGCTCCGCCAATGATCGCGATGCCTTCCCACGGGCGCGTCGGGTTCACTGCCAGTGAAGTTGCCCCTTCCGGAGCCAGTATTTTGGTGATCGGCGGATAGCAAAGTCCCGCCTCAGCGCAGCCCTGATAGGTCACTTTGATTTGCAGCGGATGGGCGCCGTAGTCGAAGCGTTTATAAGCCACAGTCGCTTCGACTTGCTGGAAAAACACCTCTTGGGTCCCGAGGTAGGGATCGGTCTTGGTGACGCCTCGGGGCAGAGTGAGGGCCACTACCACGACGTCAGGACTCTCCGCGGCGACCTCGATCTTCCGGCGGTACAGGTAGTAGCCATCCGCGATGACCCAGCGCACCTGCAAGTCGTCGCCATCGGCACGCGCCCCGACCCGGAATGCAACGTCCGGAGGTAAAAAATCGGTCTCGTTGGTCTCGACGCCGCGCAGCCACCAGGGCTTTGCGGCGGCCGAACCGCTCAAAAGTGCGAGCAGGGACAGCGAAATCAGGGTATGCGCCAATTTCATGGCACGCACTTTATAATAATCAAAGCTGGCGCGCCGCGCGCTTGCGCGCTGCGGCGAGATGCTGCACAACAGCAAAAAATTGCGCTCCCGCCCCTTGAATCGCTCAAATCTATCGCTATCATTAGCAGCCACGAGCGGAGAGTGCTAATAGGCCTCCCTTCAATCAACCCGTAACCCAAGCATTAGGAGTCTTGTTTTATGAAGATTCGTCCCCTTCATGACCGCGTGATCGTGAAACGAGAAGAAGAAGAGCGTAAGTCCCCAGGCGGAATCGTGATCCCGGATACTGCGACTGAGAAGCCCATCTTTGGGAAAGTGGTTGCCGTCGGCAAGGGCAAGATTTTAGAAAACGGCGAAATTCGCCCGCTCGACCTCAAGGTCGGCGACAAGATCCTCTTCGGCAAGTACAGCGGTACCGAAGTGAAGATGGATGGCGACGAGCTTGTAGTCATGCGTGAAGAAGACGTCATGGCTGTGGTCGAAGGCAAATAAGCCCCTCGATCAACCGTATCGTTAAATAACTAATTTAGAGGTATCAGCAAATGGCAGCAAAAGACGTACGCTTCAGCGACGACGCCCGGCAACGCATGTTCAAGGGTGTGAATATTCTCGCGAATGCGGTGAAAGTAACCCTCGGCCCCAAGGGCCGTAATGCGGTGCTCGACAAGAGCTTCGGCGCACCCACCGTCACCAAGGACGGTGTCTCGGTCGCCAAGGAAATCGAACTCAAGGACAAGTTCGAGAACATGGGCGCGCAAATGGTGAAGGAAGTCGCGTCCAACACTTCCGATGAAGCCGGCGACGGCACCACCACAGCAACGGTGCTCGCTCAAGCGATCATCCGCGAGGGCCTGAAATCGGTCGCCGCCGGTGCGAACCCGATGGACCTGAAGCGCGGCATCGACCAGGCGGTCATTGCGGCCACTGAAGAGCTCAAGAAGCTCTCCAAGCCCTGCAAGGACCCGAAGGCGATTGCCCAGGTCGGCACGATTTCCGCGAACTCCGACGAGAGCATTGGCAAGACGATTGCCGATGCCATGGCGAAGGTCGGCAAGGAAGGCGTGATCACGGTCGAGGAAGGTTCGGGCCTCGAGAACGAGCTCGAAGTGGTCGAAGGCATGCAGTTCGATCGCGGCTATCTCTCCCCGTACTTCATCAACAATCAACAGAGTCAGAGCGCCGAGCTCGAGAAGCCGTTGGTCCTGCTGGTGGACAAGAAGATCTCCAATATTCGCGAGTTGCTCCCGCTGTTGGAGGCGATTGCAAAAGGCGGCCGTCAATTACTGATCGTTGCTGAAGACGTCGAGGGCGAGGCGCTTGCCACGCTCGTCGTCAACACCATTCGCGGCATCGTCAAAGTCGCCGCCGTCAAGGCGCCGGGTTTCGGCGACCGCCGGAAAGCCATGTTGCAAGACATTGCGATTCTGACGGGCGGCACGGTCATCTCCGATGAAGTCGGATTGTCGCTCGAGAAGGCGACGCTGAACGACCTCGGCGAAGCGAAGAAGATTCTGGTGGAGAAAGAGAACACCACGATCATCGACGGCGCCGGCAAGGCAGCGGACATCAAAGGCCGCGTCGAGAGCATTCGTCAGCAGATCGAGGAAGCGACCTCGGACTACGACAAGGAAAAACTCCAGGAGCGCGTTGCCAAGCTCTCCGGCGGCGTGGCCGTGATCAAAGTCGGTGCTTCGACCGAGATCGAGATGAAGGAAAAGAAGGCGCGCGTCGAAGACGCACTGCACGCAACCCGTGCGGCCGTCGAAGAAGGCGTGGTCCCGGGCGGCGGCGTGGCTTTGGTGCGCGCGCTCAAGGCCATCGAGAAGCTGGTCGGTGCGAACGAAGACCAGACGACGGGCATCAAGATCCTGGCCCGCTCGATCGAAGAGCCGTTGCGTCAGATCGTCACGAACGCCGGTGAGGACGCTGCAGTGGTCCTGAACCGAGTCCGTGAGGGCAAAGGCACCTTCGGCTACAACGCTCAGACGAGCGAGTACGGCGATATGATCGAACTGGGCATCCTGGATCCGACCAAGGTCACGCGTCTGGCTCTGCAGAACGCCGCCTCGGTTGCGGGACTCCTGCTCACGACGGAAGTCATGATCGCTGAGTCGCCGAAAGACGAAGAGCATGCACACGGCGCGCCGGGTGGCGGCATGGGTGGCATGGGCGGCATGGATATGTAACACCGGTAAGCCGGGGGCCGTTGCAGGCGAAAGCTGCAACTGCCTGTTACAGTCAAAGATCAGCCCCGAGGTTCTAACGAGCCTCGGGGCTTTTTCTTGAGCGGTAAAAATCCGGCGCGGCGCACTACCGCACTGATTCAGCCCGGCGGCTGGCGCAGGATCCAACCGTTGCCGTCGGGATCGTTGAACATCGAGTAGCGGCCCCAGGGTTCCTGCTTTATTTCGGTGAGCTTGAGCCCGCGAGCCGTGAGTTCTTGGTAATCGCGATCGATATCCGTGACGTTCAGCATGACGCCTTGCAGGCCGCCCGGGCGCATGGTGTCGAACCAAGTCACGAGCGCAATGGTCGTCGAGCATCCTTTAGGCGAGAGTTGGATCCACTTCTGATTTGGACCCATCGGGTCCTCGCGCAGCAGGTCGAACCCCACGACATCGCGATAGAAGCGTTTTGCCCGTTCCTGATCGGACACCGGCACCGAAACGATTTCAAAAGAAGTGATGGCCATCGTCGCCCTCTGTGTTCATCCGTCTGCGTTGTTAATGGGCCCGTCTGGGTACCCTGCAATCTCATTGTAAGGACTGGGATCCGGAAGCTCTAGCTCGCCCGTGGCTGAAACGCCTGACGTTCCCGCGGCAACGTCAAGCGCTTCCGCTGAGACGTCAAACGTTCCCGCGGGAACGTCGGGGGCATCGTCGTCGGGGGCATGGTCGGCATCGTCGGCGTGGTCGGGATCCGGTGGATTGAGGGCACGGCGAGATCGTTCTTTTTGATGGCACAGCACCCAGACGCCGTGGTCGTAGTCGATGCGCTCCCCGCGCCAGCGGGTGGCGGCGGTA